>Ga0206129_10000907_pt1 | contig 42430 bp, 44 predicted proteins | sample Helgoland_Spring_8_FD_148616 | JGI IMG/M metagenome (GOLD analysis project Ga0206129, IMG submission 148616) | Pelagic subsurface seawater microbial communities from Kabeltonne, Helgoland, North Sea - Helgoland_Spring_Bloom_20160502_2 | ecosystem: Environmental > Aquatic > Marine > Epipelagic ...
GCAGCAAATATATCAATCAGCCAAATGGGCATACGCTAAGAGAGTGAGAAGGTAGGAATGTGCGAAGGTATGACAGTAGCGTATATCAGGGGATTTCCACTTTTTCACTCTCACTCGACCGAAGGTCGTCTCACTTTCACTCTCACTCATTGTTGGAAACAATGGTCGAGTAAGCTTCGATATAACGCTCTAGAGTGCCTGCGAGTACCGCTTCCGGCAATGCTGGCGGTGGTGGTGTTTTATCCCAATCCAACGACTCCAAGTAATCGCGCACAAACTGTTTATCAAACGACGGCTGCGCACCGCCTGGCGCGTAGCCGTCGCGCGGCCAGTAACGCGAAGAGTCTGGCGTTAAAATCTCGTCGATCAGGTAGAGTTCACCCGCTTCATCCAGGCCAAACTCAAACTTGGTATCGGCCAAAATCAAATTGGCCGCCTCCGCCCGCTCCACTCCCATTTGGTACAGGGCGATACTCAAATCGTGCACCCGCTGAAATAACTCCTCGCCGATCAACTTTGCCGCATCCGCACAATCGATCGGCATATCATGACCGCTCGCGACTTTAGTCGTCGGTGTAAACAGCGGCTTCGGCAGTTGGCTGCTGTCCTGCAGGCCTTGGGGTAATCCATATTCAAACAGCTTACCCGTCTCTTGGTAGACCTTCCAACCTGATCCAGACAGATAACCACGCGCCACTGCCTCAATTGGCAAGGGCTTGAGCTTCTTCACGATCATACTTCGGTGCTGCAACTCTGGGTGAATCTTCCCCAGCTCGACGATCCGCGCCGCATGCTCATCGACTAAATGGTGCTGGGTAATCGCAGCCGCACGAGCGAACCAGTAGAGACTGATCTGCGTCAATAATACGCCCTTGCCCGCGAGGCCCTCATTCATAATTACATCGAAGGCCGATACACGATCGCTGGCCACCATTAGCAAGGCATCGCCTAGATCAAACACGTCACGCACCTTTCCGGATGCGACCAGCGGATACGGCAATCCTTTGACCTCAAGGAGCGGTTCAACTGGCAGCGGAAAAGGCAAAGAATCAATATTCATATTACTTTAATTAGTTCCTCAAAGCGCATGGGCAAACGGTTTCTCAACAGATTGGGAAAAAATGTATCATTTCTTAAAAAAGTCTTGCAGGCCGTGCGCTGAAACGTAGCTTCCGTGACTTCGCATCACGTCCCGTTCGTCTAGCCCGGTCTAGGACACCTGGTTTTCATCCAGGCAACAGGGGTTCGAATCCCCTACGGGATGCCATTTTAAAGCCCTCGGTCGCTTCAAGCACTGAGGGTTTTTTAATGCCTACAGACTCAAAACGGGAGGGACGACCTCCGTTTCGTCCGCATTAGCCCCTAACAGATAGAGCTGCAGTCCGCACGGAAGCGGTTCCTCCATTCCATGCGGAAGAGTTTTCCAAAATCCCCTACTTAAACCCAAACAGCTTCTTCAATGTACTCAGTGTGCCAGAGGAAATCTTTGGCTTTGTGCCGCCCATATCCAACACACGACGGCAATCCTGTTGCTTCAAAAGCGTCGGACTATAAGCCAATATTTTGACATCTCCAAGGCGACCGTCGATGGCTTCCTCCGCAAAACGCGGGGTCCACTCTTTCGGCACACCATACTGCGAAAATGCGATATCCCAAGCCACCAACTGCTTGCCTGCATACGGGCGCGTGACCAAAGCCGGATACGCTTTGACAAAGTCAGGCACATCAGCGGTCTGCACCCGAATGCGCGCAATCGCCGGAATCAATTTTAGATATTCATACAGGTTGCTCACCTGCCCTTGGCGGATCGATTCATAGAAATCGAGCGGATTGATGCTCACCAAGTTCATCCCATTCCACATGCCATGCCGGTTTTTACTACCGAACTTCTGGCGATCATACCACCCCTGAAAATCATTCGTCAGGCGAAAGCCGATTTCAAAATGCAGATGCGCCCGCGTGCGTGGAATCGAATACGACGCCGAACGACCCATAATGCCGAGCTTCGCGCCCGAATCAACCCGAGCTCCGACGATGATGCCCTGCCCGACACTCGCCAAATGGGCGTAGAGCGTGTGGAACGCAGGCACCTGTTGATCATGCTCAACCACAATATAGCGGCCATAACTGCTATGCCCAGCAGTTTTGCTCACATGCACAATACGCCCAGGTAAGACGGCATACACCGCATCGGTAGGTTCGCCGCGGCGATCCCGATCGATCGGAAACAGATCCAAGCCCTCGTGAAAGCGAGCGCCACTACTGCGCACGCAGCCAAACAGGCCGGACTCTGGCACGCCCGAAGCAGTCGATTGGATAAATGTCTCGATAGACTGACCATTTTGAAACGCTGGATTCGGCGTTGGCCAAATCAATCCCGCCTGTAGACACAATTGCGAGAGTAGCACAGCCGCACCAATTGCCAGCCGTTGAGCTAGTCGTAAATACATAAACAACACAGTTCGTCAGAATTAATACTTATAATGCGACTGCAGCTCTTGAATGCTCGCCTTTAGATCGATCACGAACTGATCTAGCTCATCATCAGGAATTTCCACAAAAGTATAGAGCTGACCGTCTTCGATCGTACCACTTAAGCGTATCGCCCCTAAAGGTTGTCCATTGCAGGTAAAAACGATGCGACTGCCGCGATGAGTCACTGAGCGACGATACAGCTCACGACTGCCCTTATCCGTAATCTGAATCAGCAAAGCCATCCCCAGATCGACCTTCACCATCTCAACATTAATAATATCATATTCTCCGACGACTGGCTCTCGCTCGAGTTTGATAGCCGTGCCCGAGATCGGCAGAGTGACCTTGCTACCACTTCCACCCCCATAGTCGATGCCACGCGCCTCGATCATTAAGCGAGGCACTTGCATATTCTCAATTTCGTTTTTAAAGCCTTGGATGCTCTCAAAGCAGCCAGCCGAAAAGAACAGCGACATCAGTAGACTCGCGTGGGTCAAATATTTACGGGAAATCATCGTATTGAATTGTAATTATAAAATAATATCACCGAGCGTGTCCTGAATCTTGAGCATCAAGTCCGTGGAGATTTCCACGATGGGCACCTCTATCTCCTGCTTGGTTTTTACATGTCGGTACAGTTGAGTGCCTGCTGTCTGCCGTTTACCTACGGCACGCACTACTCGTTTACGTTCTAGCATTAGCGCCAGTAAATGCTTCAAGGCATCGGTCTCTGCGAGGCCATCCGCTTGATCGTTCTGATACAGCGACAGAAAAAAGTCTTCCGCAGAAGCGACTGTTTCGCGGACGTTCGTGCTCTCATCATCCGGATCTTTTACCACGCGCATCCAACGCCCAAGAATCTCACCTGGTAGTTCATAAGTATCGACTTCATCCGGCAACACATCCGCACGGCCCATTTCACCAGCCTCGACATCTTTAAAAATCAAGCAGGCAACGCGATTCCCCGGGGTAAAGGGAAGCTGTGAGAGCGAAGATTTACGTGCGATACTTTTAAAATGCCATTCCATAAGAGCGTAACAATGAAAGCCGAAACAGTGCGACTGATTGCCTGCGATGCAATCAAAATGCCGATAACCTTCGAAGGCTATTTTCGTTGCAGGATTTCGACGATAATTGAAATTTAGAAAATCTCTCAATTCACTGAGATTGCAATCCGTTTATGCCTCGAAATATTGCCATAGGAGACGTGCATGGCTGCCTGTATTCTTGAGGATAAATCATTCGCCTAAGTTCGCGCACGTAAAGCGCATGCCAACGCTAGCATATACTCGATCCCGTCTGACGGGGATAAACTTCTAAATCTAGGCTGGTTCGATACCGTCAAAATGCTTGATCACAGGAGCGAGGGCGACTCGCCCTTGTTTCCACCGGCATGACTCAACGTCGGCGAGTCGCCCACGCTCCTATAGCGGTCTAGATTTCGAAAAAAGATTCACTCTGACACATTCAAAGTTCGACCTCGTAAGTTCAATGTTCGACGCTCACCTCCACTATGTCCAATCCAGCACAACATCTTGGCCTCCTTTTGATTGATTTCCAGGACCCTTTTCTCAACGCCATTCCGGATCGTGAGCGCCTGCTCAAGCGCACTAGCTTCGCGGTCGAGGCGGCTTCGCTCCTTGGTTGCTCGCTCGCAGTCACTGAACAACTCCCTGCAAAACTCGGCAACACCACTGCTACGCTCAAACAAATATTACCGGAAAACACACCCGTCTTCGACAAAAATACCTTTTCTGCGATGGACGCCGATGGGCTAGGCCGCTGGATCGAGAGCAATCAAATTGACCACTTGCTATTGGTTGGGCTCGAAACTTCAGTTTGCATTTATCAAACCGCCGTCCAAGCGATCGGTGACGACATCGGCGTCACTCTCCTCTCGGACTGCATCAGCGAGCGGCGGCCGGAAGACCGCGAGCCAGTGCTCAAACAACTCCTCTCCATGGATGCGCACGTCCTACCCTCCGAGACGATCTTCTACAGCCTACTCGGCGGCGCAGCCCATCCACAGTTCCGCGAGTTCACGCAGATCGTCAAGCGTTACAGTTAAGCCGCCATCCCGTACTAGCACACATTTCCAGTCTCGCGACACACTTCAGCGCGCCGAGCCACCAACGCAAAGCTGATTCCAGCGAAATATCGATGACGCCGCAATATTGACTTTCGCCCAACCACACGTTGCATTTTAACTCTGTCACCCTAGTCATCGGTGGCGACCGCCTTTTCATTTTGCATTCTCCACTGACCACTCCTGACAATCATGGGTAATTCCTTCGGCACACTTTTTCGTATTTCTACATGGGGCGAGAGCCACGGCGGCGGCATCGGCGTCGTAATCGACGGTTGTCCACCGCGCCTACCGATTACAGTCGAAGAAATTCAATTCGAACTCGACCGTCGCCGCCCAGGCCAGAGCGACATTACTACGCCGCGCAAGGAGAGCGATGCCGCGACCATCGTATCTGGCGTCTTCGAAGGCCAGACCCTCGGCACCCCAATCGGCATTTATGTGCCCAATGGCGATCATCGCCCCTCCGCTTACGCGGAGATGAAGGATAAATTCCGGCCTTCACACGCCGACTTCACCTATCAAGCCAAATTCGGCATTCGCAACCATGAAGGCGGCGGACGTTCATCCGCACGCGAGACCATCGGCCGCGTCGCCGCTGGCGCAGTGGCCAAGAAAATCCTCAAGCTTGCCGGCGATATCGACGTGCGTGCCTACATCACACGCGTGCATGATATCGAAATGCCAGCCTCCGACGAATTTCCGACTCTCGAACAAGTCGAGGCTAGCCCAGTGCGTTGCCCACACCCCGCAACTGCTGAGAAAATGATCGAGCGCATTAAAGCCGTGCGTAACGAAGGCGACTCAGTCGGCGGCATTATCGAATGCCGCGTGCGTAACCTTCCAGTCGGACTTGGCGTGCCCGTATTTGATCGCCTCGAAGCAGATCTGGCCAAGGCCATGCTGTCCATCCCCGCGACTAAGGGCTTCGAGGTCGGCAGCGGTTTCGGCGGCTCACAGCAGCTTGGTTCGGAGCACAACGACATCTTTATCAACAAAGACGGCAAAATCGGCACCGAGACCAACCGTTCCGGTGGCGTCCAAGGTGGCATCAGCAACGGCGAAGAACTCATTTTTCGCATCGCCTTCAAGCCTACTGCCACACTGATTCAAAACCAACGTACCGTCGATACAGGCGGCACCGAAACGGAGCTCATGGGCCGCGGGCGCCATGACCCTTGCGTCGTGCCGCGCGCCGTGCCGATCGTCGAGTCCATGGCCGCACTTGTGTTAGTCGACCACTGGATGCGTCACCAAGCACACTGCCAAAGCTTCGATTTCGAAGGCAAATAGAACAACCAGAGGTTTAGCCCTCCAATCTTATCCTGCAGGTTTCACGTTTCAGCTCTCCACCACCGATGTCCGATCAAGCTCCACTGGTTTATCTTATTTACGGCATCCCCGGCAGCGGCCGACGCGACGTCCTTTTCGACCTGATCGATGGTGGTCTCGAAGGTAAAGAGCAAGTGCTCTACTTCCACCCAGAAGGCGAAGCGACAAGCCCCTTTGATGAGCAACTTGAAGCGCTCGACACTGTCAGCATCGTCAATTGGAAGCTAAGCGATGCCAGCTTGGTCCACGACCAAATCGACGCCGCACCAGAAAAGATTATTTTTCTCGCCCCCGGCAACAGCGATCCAGCGGATGCCGCTGAAGCTATCAAGTCGTGGACCGATCTCAATAACTGCCAGATCGGACGAATCATCACGGTTGTCCACTGCGCCTTCCTTTCTGAAAACAGCGCCGCAAAAGCGTGGTTCGATGCCTGTATTCATTTCTCAGATGTCGTGCTACTCAACCGTCGCGAAGGCGTGAACAATAAGTGGGTCAAAGACTTCGAAGTCGGCTACCGCAAACAGTTTTCTCCTGCTCGCTTCCTAATGGTAAAAAAAGGCCGCGTCGCCAACCCGCTCGAAGTGCTCGAACCCGAAGCCCGACGGCTCTCACTCTATTTTGATGAACTGATCCCGATCGAGGACGATGAGTTCGAAGACGACGAGCAACCGCAAGACACTAAGCCCGATAAGTACATTGAGCGCAGAGAAAGCGGTCAGCGCGCCTACCCCGTGCCCGATATCAAGCAACAGCTCTAAGCGAAAGTTAGAGTGGACAGGCTAGATTACGCTGCCCACAAAACTTCTAAGCCCCAGAAGTGCATCCATGCCAACCGCATGCTTGGCATACTCGGCGAACAGCACGCCGATCAACCGCGGATGACCCATCAGGCGTAGCAACCAGCCACAAATAATCGCGGCAGCAGCAATTAGGATTTCAGTCACCCCAGCAGACGGATCGTTTCCGAATGAATAGCAAGCGGCCTATTATTCTACACGACTCAATCGCGCCACGTCTCGACCTTGAATCATCTCCCACAAGCGCTCACGTATGAGTTTGGACGAGTCTCGAAAATACATCATCTCGGCGTGCTGATCCGCTCGTGCAGGATCAATACGAATCCCCCACAGTGGCACCACCGAGTCCGGCCACATCGCATAACGAACATCTCCCACAACCAAAGGATCATCGGAATGCAGAGTCACATAACCCTGCGAGAAAAAGCGGAAGCGCTCAACGTCACTGCCCATTACCGAGTCAGGATCAACCAGCGCGGCAGTATCTTTGACCGTGAATACTTCGACTGATTGCCCCTCATAGAGTCGCGGAACTGCCCCTGGTCCGAGCCATACAGCATCGACGTAATAGCGCCCCTCAAAACGATAGATCATGCGCCACAGCATGGTATTCCCAAACGATGGACGAATCGAATACTGCTCGGGTTGATGGCCACGCTGTGCGGCGAGATGCTCTGCCACCTGCGTCGCCTTGAAATGCTGAAGGCCACAGAATCCAAAGTAAAAAGCGCAGAAGATCAGCGCAACCTGCGCAAAGCGCGGACGTCGCCAAGTAAACGCAAACAAGGTCAACAATACCAGCGGCAGGGTAAAAATGGGGTCGATCACCGAAATGATATCCCAGGACTCACGGACATCACTGAACGGCCAATACAGCATGGTGCCATAACTAGTGCAGGCATCCAGTATGCCATGCGTTAGTGCACCCAGCACCGCAAAGAGTGCACACTGCCGGAAGGGAAGCTTCGATCGAAACAACAGCAGTTTAAACAGCACTGCTGTGCAGAGTCCAATCAGTGGTGCAACAATCAGTGCATGCGAAAAATGCCGATGATATTGTAAGGTCAATAGCGGATCGGCAGCAGAGCGTATCAGCACATCAAGATCCGGAACCGCTCCTGCCACCCCACCAATAAGCACCGCCCAACGAGCTTGTTCACGCGAGCTAACCGCGACGGCAACCGCCGCTCCGATGCTGAATTGTGTGAGAGGATCCATACCCGTATAAAATAGGAACTCTCCAAACAAGCGCCATCACGAATTTGAACCAATCTCAATAGCCCATACGATTGATCCTAAATATATTGATAAAATGCTCGGCGACTGTTGTCGGTCGTGGCCATCAGAGGGCCAATATTCATCTCGCGAAACGGGCGCGACACCAACAAAAAATTGAGCGCGACATTGAGAATGGCTGTGCGCCATCAGCATGACAGCTAGAACATTCCGGCCGCGCTACTCGCATTCAAGCCATCGGGGAGTTTTTCGAGTGGATAAACATCATAGCGATTACTCTTCCCCTCTAGGACATGACTCGGGGATGGCCCAGCTAAAGCTGGCGCAATTCGTGGGCGTTTCACCACCACTCGATAACGCGCGCACGACAATGCCGCTTCCAGCAAGCCGTCTGCATCAGTATCTTGACCGACTAAAGAATGGAAGACACGCATTTCTTTCTTAACCATCGCACTCTTAGTGCGCACTGGAAACATCGGGTCGAGATAAACCACATCGGGCCGTTCGGCCTCAGAGACTTCACGTAAATAATTAAGTGAATCCGCTTCGACTAAAGTCATACGCTCCAACACCTCAACTAAGGCTGCGTCTTGCGCCACACCAAAACGACGGGCTTGGATCATGCCATCCTCCAGCAATGCACGCACTGCTGGCACGCGCTCCAGCAATGTCATCCGGCAGCCTAGACTCGCCAGCACAAACGCATCACCACCGAGCCCCGCAGTCGCATCCAATACCCACGGATACACACCACTGCGTACCCCGACCGCCTTCGCAATCATTTGTCCTTTGCCGCCGCCTTGCTTGCGCCGATAGGTCACTGTTGCCCGATGGAAGTCAGCTCGAATACTCAACTGACTCTCGCCCCCAACTGCGTGTAACACCAAGCCATCACTGTCTAAAACAAAAACAAACACCTCACCTACGCCAGCGCACTGAGCCGATAAGAATCGCTGCAACTCCTTTGGCTTAGCTGCCGCAACTGAGCAGCCATTGACACAGGGCAGTTCAAATCGATCGGCCCACTGCTGGGCAGTCGCTTGGTGCGCAGTATCTAAATATACGAGTGATGACAGTTTCATAGGACGATGCAGCTCACCTTGCTGCGCTACTGCGAAATCTCCAAGTGCAAAATACCATTCACTCCATCAACTGGCATCAAGCGCACGAACTAGCTAAGTCGATTCATTCCCCTCAGTCGCAGCATCCACTGAGCCCTATTCGACATAGTCGAAAAACAGGAATTCGAGTTAATTTGAAGCCCAGACTCTTAATCAAGATCATCCAAGACTACTTTCTAAAGACTGACCCTAGCGACTCGCACACTGTTGATTACATGATTTCTGCACCACGTCCGTGCCGATACAAAACTACCTATACAGAGTGAGAAGTAACAACAAAAAAGGCATACCACGGCTAACACACAAATCATACCGCCACGCTCGACCGCTCGATCCTACATGCAAAAAGGTTGCGGCTCATGGTTCAACCAACTTATCTTGTTATTATGACTTTACTCGAAAACTGGCGCACGCTGCTCGTGCCGAGCGGGACCTTCCAACTCCAGGACCTGTGGCAACTCATTGTAGTCATCGCCCTGTTTGCCATCAGCACGAAAATATTCGGCGCGAAGGCTAAATCAGTCGTCATCACACGCAGTACTCCGGCGCTCTGGCTCAAGGGCAACCGCAGCTTTCTAGTACTATGGGCGACTCTCATCGTCGCATGGGGAATTTGTATTTTAATACCAATCGAAGCCCCCATCTTCAGCTTCTTCAGTTTCCTCGGCGTAATATGGTTAATCATCGGCCTGCTCACCAGCCTCATCCGTGCACCGTTCTGGTCGCAATCAGTCGCTGCAGTCTGCTATTTAACCTCGGCGATGCTAAGCCTCTCGTTGGTCGATGATGGCATTGATTCATTACAAGACCTTCATGTTACAATCGGCACGTCGACCATCTCCGCCTGGGGAATTCTATCTGGTATACTTGCCTTTGCATTTACCATGTGGGCGTGCCTCGCCGTGGCACGGATCATCGAGACGCAAATCCAGAAAGTGCCTGGTCTGAGCCCCTCGCTAAAAGTACTGATCGCCAAGATTATTCGCATCGTGTTCATCGTTGTCGCCACCGCCGTCTCACTCAGTTCGATGGGCATCGATTTATCTGCTCTTACCGTGCTCGGTGGTGCCATCGGCTTAGGCCTCGGCTTCGGTCTGCAAAAAGTTGTTTCCAACTTTATCAGCGGCATTTTACTGCTAGTCGATAATTCAATCAAACCTGGCGACGTAATCGAAATCGACGGCACCTATGGCTGGATCAATAACCTGCGGGCTCGCTATGCATCTGTTATCACACGCGACGGCACTGAACACCTGATCCCGAACGAAGATTTAATCACACAACGTGTGATCAATTGGACTTTTACCAATAACCTCGTACGCATGAAAGTACCCATCGGCGTGTCCTATGATTCAGACCCGCATCAATGCCTTCAGCTAGTCATAGCAGCTGCGCAATCGGTTGACCGCGTCTTATTGGAGCCCACACCTGTTTGCCATGTACTCGGATTCGGTGATAGCTCTATTGATCTCGAATTACGCTTCTGGATCTCAGATCCCACCAACGGTGTGGCCAATGTTAAAAGTCAGGTACTGCTCAATATTTGGGATACGTTTAAAGAAAATAATATCGAGATCCCTTACCCGCAAAGCGATCTACACATTCGCTCAAGCGATATCGCCATGCCCTCTACAGAGCCATGCATCAGCCCTGACAAGTAAGACAGTCCTGCCGACGACACGCCTTCACATTCACATGCCCACCGTTAAGAAAATCCGCCTCGACGAACTACTCGTCGCTCAAGGACTCGCCGACACTCGCTCGCGCGCCAAAGCGCTTATCCTCGCCGGCAAAGTCAAGCTCGGCACCGATCGCCTGGATAAGCCTGGTCGTAGCCTGCCAACCGATGCCCCTATTGAAGTCGAATCCCCTCCCCGTTTCGTCAGTCGAGGTGGAGAAAAACTCGAAGGCTTTCTAGATCAATTTAAAATTGATGTCACCGGACTGCGCCACCTCGACGTAGGTGCCTCCACTGGCGGATTCACTGATTGCTGCCTCCAACGCGGCACGATCAGCGCAACCTGTGTCGATGTCGGCCGCGCACAGATGCATAACCAGCTCATCCAAGACCAGCGCGTCACTAATATCGAGAAGACCAATGCACGCTACTTAAAGATCGGCGATTTACCTTTCGATAATTATCCACTGATCGTCATGGACCTTTCCTTCATTTCGCTCACCAAGGTACTGCCAGCAGTGTGGCAATTTCTCGCGCCTGAAGGTCAACTGATCGCGCTGGTAAAACCACAATTTGAAGCTGAAAAGCGCGAAGTCGATGCCGGTCGCGGCATCATCCGCGACCAAGCAATCCAACAGCGTATCTTAGCTAGCATCCAATCTTTCGCCCTCGAGCAACTCGCAGGTGCGGCACTCATCGGCACGATGGATTCGCCGATCAAAGGCACTGATGGCAACCGCGAATTCCTAATGGGACTCACTCGACGAAGTTAATACTTTGGACATATCCTCAATAACACTGAGGGAGGCATACGTGAGACTGCGCTGCATACCACTGATTAATATTGATCGGTTTGCGGGCAAACATGCCATTCATTGAAAAGCCGCGCCGCGCGCCGCACACAGCTGCCAAATCAGCTTACGCTCGCACTGCCGGTTGATGCTGACTCATGCAATGGATCGCACCACCTTCGCGGACGATGTCGCGGCAATCGAAGCCGACAACCTCACGACTCGGATAACAATCGGCGATAATCTCCAAGGCTTCGGCATCACGCTGTGGCTGGCCATAAGTCGGCACGAGCACCGCGCCATTAAGAACCAGATAGTTCATATAGCTCGCGGCAAGGCGCGTACCATCCAAATAGATCGGTTCTGGCAAAGGCAGCGAAACGGTGGCATACGGCTGCCCCGTCGGCGTTCTGAACGCTTGAATCCGCCGAGTGTTCTCACTCAACGCCGCGAAATTATCGTCTTCAGTATCAGTGACCGACGCCATCAAGATGCCGTCATCCTTAAAGAATCGAGCGAGATTATCGATATGCCCATCCGTATCATCCCCGACGAGACCGTCATGTAGCCAGAGCACTTCATTGATCCCCAGCCCAGCAGCGAGCCGTGCTTCGATCTGCTGTTTACGCATTTCACCGTTGCGATTTAAGTTCAGTAGTACCAGCTCGGTGGTCAAAAGCTGACCGGCTCCATTACTCTCGATCGCGCCCCCTTCGAGGACAGTATCGAAGACGAACCGACGCACACCGACTTGATCGGCAATCCAAGCTGGCGCATTGTTGTCTCTTTGCTGCAATGGGTACTTGTTGCCCCAGGCATTATAGGTCCAATCAGTGATACATAGTTCGGTGCCGTCTTCGTTCAGTAGAAATAGCGGACCATAATCACGACACCACACATCGTCTGTCTGATAATTGTAGAGTGTCACGCCGCTGGCATCTCCAGCCTGCGCCATCAGAGCTTGCAGGTCGACTTGCGCGGATTCTGGACAGAGCACACCCACTGGTTGAAAACGAGCGGCGAGTACGTACAGCGCGGCGAGTTGCTCACGCACCCGCGGTAAGACGCCCGCCCACAGATCGTCACGTGTCGGCCATGCAAACCAGACCGCTGCTTGCGGCTCCCAGTCAGCGGGGAAGCGATAGCCTAATTCTTTTGGCGTGCTCAAGGCATTCATGTGGAGATTCCTAAATGATGAGTGCTTTTACGCAAATTAATAACAGTAGCACAAACAATCCGCGCGCTTAATCTTCGTCGATCATACGTTGAGTTAAGCCGCCGAAGCTATCAATTCGACGATCGCGGAAGAAGGGCCAAGTGCGGCGCATATCTTCCAGTGCTTTCAAATCGCAATCCGCCATGACTAGCGCTTCCGCATCGGCTGGTGCGCGCTCCAGCACTTGCCCATAAAAATCGGACACGAAGGATTGCCCCCAAAATTCAGTGCCACCCTCGGTGCCAGTGCGATTGACCGCCGCCACGTAGCATCCATTGGCCACCGCATGTCCGCGTTGCACGGTTTCCCACGCGGTGTGTTGGGCTACACCTAGTTTGGCCTTCTCCTCGGCGAGCCAACCAATCGCGGTCGGATAGAATAAGATCTCCGCGCCTGCCAGCGCTGCCAGGCGAGCGGCTTCCGGATACCATTGATCCCAGCAAATAAGCACCGAAATTTTACCAAAGCGTGTGTTCCACACCTTGTAACCGAGATCACCCGGCGTGAAGTAGAATTTCTCTTCAAAGCCTGGGTCCTGCGGGATGTGCATCTTGCGATACTTGCCGAGATACGAGCCATCGGCGTCAATCACCGCCGCCGTGTTGTGATATACACCTGAAGCGCGTCGCTCAAACAACGATCCGATAATCACCACCTCCAATTCCGCTGCCACTGTAGCCAGCGCATCCGTAGTGGGGCCAGGAACCGGCTCCGCGAGGTCGAAGCATTCTGCATCCTGAGTTCGGCAAAAATAAGCAGACGTAAACAACTCCTGCGTACAGATAATCTGCGCGCCGCCAGCTGCAGCCTCCCGTATTTTATCAATCGTATAGGCGAGGTTGGCCGCAATCGATCCTTGCTCACGAACCTGAATCAGTCCGATACGCACAGTGGAATCAGTTAAAGCCGCTGCTGCCATATGCTGAAGCTAGTAAACGACCTTATTAAGTGGATACTCAATAATCCCCTCAGCACCATGTGCCTTCAATGCAGGGATCAACTCGCGCGAAACATTCTCGTCGATAATCGTATCAATTGCGACCCAAGCTTCGTCAGTAAGGCGGTTGATTGTTGGATTACGCAGTGCTGGCAATTCTTTGAGAAGCGCATCGAGCTTTACTTTCTCGATATTGAGCTTCAAGCCCACCTTTGAGTGGGCTTCCAGCGCCGCCTGCAACAGCAGCGCGATATTTTCAATCTTCTTGCGCTTCGCGGGATTTTCCCAAGCCGCCCGATTGGCGATCAGCACAGTGTTGGTATAAAGAAGTGTATCGACGATGCGTAGATTATTTGCACGCAGCGAATTGCCAGTCTCCGTAAGATCCACAATCGCATCGACCAGATCCGGCACCTTCACTTCAGTCGCCCCCCAAGAGAATTCGACTTCGGCATTCACACCGTTGTCTTTCAGGTATTGGCCAGTGATATTAATTACTTCAGTGGCGATACGCTTGCCTTCTAGATCCTTCACAGTCTGTACTGAGGAGGCGGCTGGCACTGCAATGACCCACTTAGAACGGCGATTCGATGCGCGGCTGTAAACTAAATCACACACTTCGACCACGTCGGAAGCATTCTCACGCACCCAGTCTTGACCAGTCAGGCCACAATCGAAGTATCCATGCTCGACATAGCGGCTCACTTCTTGTGCGCGCACAAAGCGGCCGTCCAACTCTGCATCGTCAAAAGACGGACGATACGAGCGGGAACTCTTGGTAATACCGAAACCAGCTTTGGCAAAAAGCTTGATTGTGGAATCTTCAAGACTGCCTTTAGGCAATCCGAGCATGAGTAATGGTGTCTTTTCCATAGGGGCAGAGAACTTGAGGCAGGATGTCGCTGGCACAAGGAAAATTTCCGATAATCAGACCACTGGAAATGAAATAAACAATTGTAAAAACATCTTTTTAGCGGTATTTTTACAATCTGCAGCTTTCTATTATTTTACCATGCCTCCTCCCATCCCACTGACGTCAGGACAAAAAGCGCCCGCTTTCAGCTATACTGAAGACCAGGCGACGATTCATAGTAGTGAAATCACCAGCCCCTATCTCATCTATTTCTACCCTAAGGACGACACCCCGGGCTGCACGAAAGAGGCCTGTGCGATTCGCGATGCTTGGGCAGAATTCGGCGCGGCTGGCCTGAAAGTTATTGGGGTGAGCAAGGATACTGAACGCTCACACCAAAAATTTCAGAACAAATACTCGCTCCCCTTCCCGCTTATTGCTGATACTGAGCTGCAATTGGCAAATGCCTTTGGCGTATTCGGCGAGAAGCAATTCATGGGCCGGACTTATGACGGCATCCATCGGATGTCTTTTCTCATCGCCGCAGACGGCACCATCTTAACAAGCTACCCTAAAGTAAAACCCGAGGCACATGCCGCCCAAGTATTAGAAGACTTCTCTCTGCTAACTTCTTAATATGAACAATCAACCCAAACCACTCATCGTCATTATTGAGGACGATAACGACCTCGCCACTGTAATTGCCACCCACTTGGAACTAGCTGGCATGCAAAGCCAGATCTGTAACGAAGCCGCACACGCTACGCGTTATCTAAAAAGTAACTTTGCGAACTTACTGCTACTGGATGTGCACTTGCCCGACTCGACAGGCTTTGCCCTGATGGATGACTTACGCAAAAGTGGAATCAATACTCCGGTCATTTTTCTAACTGGAGAAAACGCTGAACTTAAAAAAGTAAAGGCCCTTGATATGGGCGGCGATGACTACATCACTAAACCTTTTAGCTATCCCGAACTAATCGCACGTATCAATGCAGTGCTGCGTCGAGCCGAAACGATCAACGATTCGAAGATCACTCAGAATGCAACGACCACAGATGAGCCATTTTCGTTCTGCGGAGCGGAAGTCAACCCACAGCGTTTGGAAGTACAGTTTCCGGATGGTGCAGCGGAAAGTATCGGTCGTAAAGAGCTCGGCATATTCTCTTATCTCGCTGCGCACCCGAACAGCGTACTGACACGCAAGAATTTAATCCACTCAGTCTGGGGGATTCATGCCGATGTACGCAGTCGATCACTCGATCAATACATCGTAAAAATCCGTGACCTCTACAAGCGCCACGACCTCACCCTCGATGCGTTCCGTACTGTGCACGGCGTTGGTTACATCTACGACATTGAGGATAGTGCCCCTGAAGTATAGCCGAATTCGAATCGATCTTCGATGGAAATTAAGTTCTGCAGGATAATGCGATACCGTTGCGCGATTATGCTGTGCAAGCGATCAGACTTAGATATGGCGGCTACGCTTTTATCCTTCTGCTCGAGAAAAGAACTCCTCGACCACATTTTTTAGAATACCTAAGGGCATCGTTCGATTAGTTCTCATCAAGTATCCACTCAGTCGCAGTCTTAGATTCTATCTCTTCTAAGGTGGTAAAGCCAAGCAAAGCTTTTTTCAACGCATCATAACGCAACGGTCGATAACCAGCACGTCGGGCTGCAACTCCTAATTGATGATCTGAAGAGTTCGCCGAAATCAGCGTGCGCATCTCCTCAGTGATTAAAGCCAACTCATGAAAAGCGATACGACCGAAATAACCAGTCTGGCGACAGTGCCCACACCCGACCCCATGGTACAGGAACGGTAGATGCGCCGATTCGCAGTCATTAAAATAACGACCTAACACATCACGCTCCGGCATATACGCTTGTTTACAATTCACACAAATCCTAGCAGCGAGGCGCTGCGCCATGACCGCTAAAATTGATGGTGCCACCATGTAAGGTTCAATCCCTAACTCAATCAGACGAACCACCGCTTGGATCGCATTATTGGTATGCAGTGTCGAAAAGACTAAGTGCCCAGTCAAAGCTGCTTCAGTCGCAATTTTTGCAGTCTCAAAATCCCGAATCTCACCGACCAGCATCACATCCGGATCTTGGCGCAGTAACGAGCGCAGCAACGTCGAGAAATTTAGATCAATCTTAGAATTCACTTGTGACTGAATCACACCATCCATACGTGCCTCAATTGGGTCTTCAATCGTACAAATATTAACATCCGGCGTATTGATCTCGTGCAAGGCGGCATACAAAGTCGTCGACTTCCCAGATCCTGTTGGACCGGTTACAAACACCATACCATTCGGGCTACGAATTACCTCTTTAAAAGGCTCCAAAATCGTTTGCGATATAAACATCTGATCCAACGACTGAAAATCTTTTTTGCCGGTCAGCGCTAAAATACGAAGCACAATTTTCTCGCCATAAATGGAGGGAATGACCGACACACGGAAACTCACACTTTCCGCACCCAGCGGAATCGAAAAACGACCATCCTGCGGGAAGCGGGATTCCGATATATTAAGATCACTCACGATTTTAATACGTGAATTTAGCGGCGCGTGAAGCGCCGAAGCGATCTGAAATACCTCCTGTAATCGACCATCCACACGAAACCGAATATTGGTATGCGACTCTAACGGTTCGATATGAATATCCGAGGCTCGCTCCTTAATTGCCAAATACAATATCGCATTACACAAGCCGATGATCGACTCCGACCCTCCCATTCCCTCGAGATCTTCAGGATTGAGCTTTGCTAGGATCGTGCCTTGGCTACGCTCCAACTGAGCGATCAATTCCTGCACAGATTGATCCGTACTATAATGTAGCTCGATCGCATCACGAACTTCATTACTTAAACAAAATACGGGACTAATTTGCTTACCTGAAATCGCAGCGAGACGTCGCACTAACACCTCATCATCTGGATCTGGCATCGCCACCGTAAGCCCGTCTTCTACCACATAAAGTGGCATAACATTACCCTTTCGAGCGATTTCAATTGGCAGGCTGGCAATTGCCTCGTTGCTGATAATGGTCGAAAGTGGATTTACATATGCACGCCCCAGACGATTACTCCATAAATGACAAGCCACATCCTTTGGGACCGCCTCCGATTCAATCAATGACTCCAACAAATCAAGTGAGTTCTCCTCCGCACTTGCCAGCGCGAGGCTATAGGCCTCATTTGAAATCAGAACATGCCTAGCCTCTAACTCTTCTCGGATTGTGATACTCATTTTATAGTTCTTTTGATGTGGCGCTTGTCGGCAAACATTTTACCAATTTCATTGGCATCCAAAAGTTCACGCCGAGTATGGAGTTTACGCTCTTCCGCCACTTCGCCCAACATCTCATTGAGTGAATAACGTACGCCCTGCGCACGTGTTTTTTTAACGACGCTTGGTGTATCCTGATTATTTTCTGCTGTCATTGAATCACTCATCTTAAAAAAATATTACTCCCAAATATCATCGATCAAGGTATCTAGCTGATTTGCGATATCTTCTTTAGGCGTATCTTTGCGGATATAATAAGAAGCTCCGAGCTCGACACTCTGTTCGACCGCCTGACGCGATGCCACGGAGGAAGTGACCACAACTACCGCAGTGGGATCGAACTGCATGATCTCCTCAAGTGCCTCCATGCCCTCCTTCACCGGCATATTCACGTCAAGCAGCACAAAATCAGGCTGACGCAACTTGTAGAGATCAATACCCTCTTGCCCGTTCTTCGCTTCTATAAAAGTCTTAAATCCAATCTTCTTCAAGATCAGCTTTAAATACATGCGTACGTGCGGTTCGTCATCGACAATCAATGCAGTATTAGGGCGTTTCATGCAGATTAACCTTCTGGGTGTTGCACCGCATGTCGAGAAGAAATGACTAGAAACGAGCCGACTTGACCTCCACGGACACGCTCACCTATATTCGATTTTTTCTTTTCACTGTGTTTGCGAAACTTACTCTCCTCGATGGTCTCATCGTCTTACTCTACTTTGCGGCGGTTTTAGGCATCGGGCTCTATCATGCCCGTCGCAATAAAGGCGCGGACGACTTCATCTCTGCAAGCCGACAAATGCCGTGGCTCGCAGTGCTCGGTTCAATCGTGGCGACCGAAGTCAGCGCAGCGACTTTCCTCGCCACTCCTGGTGTCGGCTTCGCCGAGAATATGAGCTACCTACAATTTGGCGTGGGCTCCTTTCTGGCGCGTATTTTCATCGCCTTCGTCTTTTTAGGTGCCTTTTACGCGGCCAAGAGTTTAACCATCTATGAATTTCTAGCTAAACGCTTTGGTAATGGAACCCGTTATACCGCGACTCTTTTTTTTATTGTCACACGACTGCTAGCCTCCGCGGTGCGCCTGATGATTGCGGCGACAGGTCTCAGCCTAATTCTGGATGTGCCTTTTGCCATCTGCCTGGCAGTATTTACTTTAGTCGCGATCATCTACACTGGCGGCGGCGGTATTCGTGGAATCATCTGGACCGATGTACTGCAGGCCATCGTCTTTATTAGTTGTGGACTGGCATTGATCCTATATATCGGCCAAAACATCGGTTGGAGCACGATCAGCGAAATCGGTGCTGCCAACGGGCGTTTTGATATTTTCCGCTTCAGTCCGACCGACAGCGATGCGGGTCTGCTCGGCTGGCTCAATGATCCGAAGCTGTTTTGGATCGCAGCAGTCTTCGGCTTCATCAGCACGACTGCTGCGTTCGGCACTGATCAGGATATGACGCAACGTATGCTCACTTGCAAAGATGTCGGCGCGGCACGGCGCAGTGTCATCCTCAGTGGATTCATTTCGATCCCGATTGCGGCACTCTTTCTCTTTGTCGGCGTGGCACTGTTTGCCTTTTATCAAGTACATGTTGATGCAAGCCTACCAATGACCGTGCTCGCGGATGGCAGTAGCTCAGTGACGGCCGATAAAGTCTTTCCTTGGTTCATTGGCACGGAGCTACCCAGCGGCCTCAGAGGACTATTACTGGTGGGCGTGCTCGCCGCAGCCATGTCGAGTCTGGACTCTACGATGGGCGCGCTCAGTTCATCCGCCTTGGTCGACCTTTACCGCCCCCTCTTAAAGAAGCAAACCAGCAACCAAATCGGACTGCGTCTATCACGCATTTTCGTATCGATCTTTGGCGTGGTGCTCGCACTCACAGCATGGGCACTCAAAGATGCTACGGGCTTTCTATGGCTGACCTTCAAAATCGGCAGTATTACCTACGGTGCCATGCTCGGTGTCTTTCTGCTGGGAATTCTCACCACTCGTGGCTCTGACCGCGGCAACTGGATCTCAATGCTCAGCGGCAGCCTGATCTGCGGACTGCTCTTGGCATTGATTGAAACCGGAAATTTGGCGCTCGGTTGGACGTGGTTAATTGTGATCGGCACTGCATGGACCTTTGGAATTGGCTATTTGTGGCATGAAAAAGCCCCGCGGCCTGAATGACCAACGGGGCTTTGAATCAAGATCAATCTGCAGGTTAACTCATCGGGCAGCATGCCTTCTTGCCACCATCTACAGCAGCTTTGACTGCCTCGTCTGTGCAGCAAGCTTTAGCACAGTCCGCTGGACAAGCCTCCTTTTCGCAGCAAGCTTTCGCACACTCGGCAGGGCAGGCTTTTGCATCAGCCTTGCTGTGGGCAGCACAACTGCCACACGCGCTCGCTGAGATCGCACCAGCAATTAACAGAATCGGAATAAGTAGGAATTTTTTCATTTTTATATTTATGGTTAGAATATGAAGCATATCATTAGTTCTACGTCTTGTCGAATCTTTCGATAGACTTTCTATTGGAGCCGCCTAACTTCTTCCTATTCCCATTTTTTCACACAAAGTTCGATAATTGCATGCTCCCTTGGTTTCAACACGGTCAATTTCCCCTCTATCTCGCTCCAATGGCGCGAGTTACGGACATCGTCTTTCGGCAATTTTGCAAAGAGCAAGGTGCCGATGTCATGGTCACCGAGTTCGTGCAATCCGATGCGCTCATCCGTGAAGACCCTAAACTGTGGGAAACCGTCGACTTTACCGAACAACAGCGCCCGATGGGGGTGCAAATCTTCGGTGCCAATCCGGACTCGATGGCCGACGCCGCACGGCTGCTAGCCGATCGCCTGCAACCCGACTTTATTGATATCAATTTCGGTTGTCCCGCAGATCGCGTGATCTGTATGGACGCGGGCTCCTCGATGCTGCGTAATCCAGCCAAAATCGGCAAAGTTGTCGGCGCCGTGGTGCGCGCAGTCCCCGGCACCCCCGTGACCGCTAAAATCCGCACTGGCTGGGACGACGATACCATCGTTGCCCGCGAAGTCGGCCACATCGTTGAGAGCGAAGGCGCACAAGCACTCGCCATTCACGGTCGCACTAAAATGCAAGGCTACAGCGGCGACGCCAATTGGTCACTCATTGCCGAAGTCGCGGCAGAGCTCACGATCCCCGTCATTGGCAATGGTAACATCCGCAGCGCGCACGATGTGATTCGTATCCGCGAACAAACCAACTGCGCCGGCTTGATGATCGGCCGCGCCGCACTAGGCTACCCGTGGATCTTTCGCGACATCAAGCATTACCTCGAGCACGGCGTAGTGCCTGAACCCCCGACAGTCGCCGAGCGCTGGCAAACCATTCTCGACTATACGCGCAGGCTAATGGCACGTCCCTTTCGTCAACAAAAGCACACCGATCTTCGGTGGATGCGCCCCAAATTGATCGCACTCACCAAGAGTATGAAAAGTTCACGACAGATCCGAGGCGCACTCGGCCACGTCATTCACTATGAAGACCTCGAACGCGTCGCCGCCGAGCACATCGCACAATTCGGCACAGATATTAACATCGGCGAACAAACCTCCGCCAGCAGTCACCACCAGTGAACAAAATCCTCTTCCTCTGCATGGGCAACATTTGCCGCTCTCCCGCAGCTCACTGTGTCTTCCAACATCTAGTCGACCAAGCCGGACTCGCCGATCAATTCGAGATTGAATCCGCTGGCACCATCGGCTTTCACGTCGGCTCATCGCCTGACAAACGCATGCAGCACTCCATGCGTGCACGCAATATCCCAATCATCGGCCATTCACGTCAACTTCAGCCCAGCGACCTTGAAGTTTACGATCTGATTCTGGCGATGGATAACGACAACCTCATCGATGCACGTGCCCTCGATCCCTCCGGTAAACTGCATCACAAAGTCCAGCTCTTCTGTGACTATTGCACCGCGCATCGCCAAACCGAAGTACCTGATCCGTATTACGGCGGTGACCGTGGCTTCGAACACGTGCTCGACCTAATCGAAGATGGCTGCGCGAATTTGCTTAAAAAGTTAAGTGCTGATCAATAACCCGCGCGTAGCCGCCATTTGTGCCGCTGCCGAATCGCTTGACAGGTTCGCCAAGCACTGGAAGATCATTTTTTCTAATACCACAAATACTTATGGCATCTCCTACAGACGTTCGCAAAGGCAAGGTCCTCAACTACCAAGGCACTCCGCACCTAGTTCTCGACGTGCAGCATCGCACACAAGGCCGCCAGGCTGGCTTCATGCAAGTCACCATGCGCAACCTGAGTTCTGGATCCAGCACCAACACCAAGATCCGCACCACGGACTCCGTCGAGATTATGCACACCGATATGGTGAAGCTTGAGTATAGTTACGTCGATGGCGACGGCTACCACTTCATGGATCCCGAAACCTTCGAAGATATTATCCTCGATACCTCTCTAGTCGAAGACTCAAAGGAGTTCCTCGTCGAAACACAGGTATACAGCATTCTTCACGTCAACGACAAGCCGATCCAAATCGAGCTGCCAGCGTCGATCGAAATGAAGGTCATCGAATCCGCCGAAGGCATTAAAGGTGACACCGCCAGCAACGTACAAAAGCCAGCTACACTCGAAACTGGCCTCGTCGTGCAAGTGCCCCTGTTCGTCAAAGAAGGCGACGTGCTTAAGATCAGCACCTCTGATAAGTCCTACATGGGCCGTGCATAGCCGCTCCAGAACAACACATTTTATAAACAAAAACGGCGGACGCTTTACGTGTCCGCCGTTTTTTTGTGAATCACTCTTAGGGCGGCCTCCGTCGTAAGACGGGGGTGCGTCAGAGTTAGCCAACGCCCCCGTCTGACGACGGAGGCCACGCATTAGTGAATCGAAGTCACTGCCCAAGGGATCGTCTCGCCGGCACGATACGGTACCACATCACCATAGCGCTCTGGCACAAGCATGCCAACTTTCTCCAGCTTCACGGTTTTCGATAGCGGCGTGAAGTTATGAATGCGCTGGGCATTGCCACTGACAAATGCCTGCAAATTATCCAACGCACCGTGCTCCTCAAATAGCTCGACCAGTGTCGGCAAACAAACTGGCGCCGTGAAGAGACCCGCCGCACAGCCGCAGCACTCCTTCTTGGAGATTGGGTGTGGCGCGGAATCGCTGCCAAACATCAATTTAGGATGAGCTTGCAAAGCAGCCGCCAACAACGCTTCGCGATCCTCCGGACGCTTCGCGATCGGCTTGCAGAACAAGTGCGGCTGCAACATGCCGCCCGCCACATCGTTCAGTGTAATGATTAGGTGGTGCAGCGTGACCGTGGCATATAGATTCTCGTAGCGATCCAGCAACTCGACCGCGTCACGGGTCGTGATATGCTCCATCGTGATTTTCAACTTGGGGAATTTCTGCGCCAAATACTCATAACTGGCGAGAAACTCCTTCTCGCGATCCATCACGAAGCCATGTGTCTCGCCGTGGATCATCAACGGAATCCCCATTTCTTCCATTAACTTGAACGTGCCCTCGACTGCACTGAGCTCTTTAACGCCTGCTTCGCTATTGGTGGTCGCACCTGCCGGATAGAGCTTGATGCCAAAGATGTGCTCACGCGCAGCGGCTAGCTCGGCCTCACTGTAGTTGCGAAAAAACAACATCATCAACGGGTCAAAGGTCGAGTCGCCCTTAGCCACATTGATCTGATCACGATACATTTGCAGGCGTTCCAGATTATCAACCGGCGGCACAAGATTCGGCATAATGATCGCTCCGGAAAAATGCTCCGCGCTGAGCGGCGTCACGCGCTCCATCATTGCCCCCTCGCGAAGGTGCAAGTGCATATCAAGTGGTGAATCAAAAACAAATTCCATACAAGTAAGCTACGCCGCCCTACCCTCAGCTGCAAAGCATAAAGCGACCGAGAGCGTGAAGAAATCATTCCTGGCACTCGAACCATTCAATCGCTGGAGTAAACCCGCTCGCTACGGTCTTAGCTATCATTCGTAGCGACTGGCTTATGCCAGCAGTCATTCAAGTAAAAATACTCGATTCACACCCACTTCTCTTCACAGCAAAAGGATCCCGTTTGTCATTTATTTTTCCAAGATACTGCACATCAACTCGACCGCTTTCGCGCGATGGCTGAGCTGGCTCTTCACCGTATCACCGAGTTGCGCGAAGCTTTCACTATAGCCATTCGGAATAAAGATCGGGTCATAACCGAAGCCGCCGTCGCCATGGACTTCGGTATCGATGCGACCTTCGCAACATCCATCATAATGCGTGATGTAGCCATCATGGTCGATCACACACAACACACAGCGGAAGCGTGCAGTGCGCTTGGCCTTCGGCACATCCTTCAACGCGTCGAGCAGTTTCACTACATTGTCTTGGTCGCTCGCGTCCACCCCGGCGTAACGTGCAGAATAGATCCCTGGCACCCCGTCGAGTGCATCCACTTCAAGACCGGAGTCGTCCGCCATCACCCAAGCATCTGCAGGCGCCAGCTTGCGCAGCGCCTCGGCTTTGATTTGCGCATTCGCGGCAAAGGTCGAACCGTTCTCATCTACATCTGGCATGCCGCCACAGGCTTTTGCAGAAACCACTTCGAATTCGAGCCCCTTGAGTAGTAGTACGAATTCTTCGACCTTGTGAGCGTTGCCAGTGGCGATAATGAGAGAATGTTGGGTCATAATTGTAGTTCGTAATTTTAAAGCTGTAGTTTTGTGGAGGGCAACGCTCCGTCGTTGCCGCCGATCAGAGAGAGCGAAACCTACGCATGGCAATGACGGAGCATTGCCCTCCAAGTTTTTTGATTATTCTAAGCACTACTAAAAACTGCCGCGGGTGAGAATATCTTCCCCTAAAATTGCGTGACGCACATGATTGAGCTGCAGCGCGTCGCGCATCGACTGCGTATCGCGCGCACTACCGATTCCCGGTGTCGCGCAATCGCTCATAAACTTCGGCGCTTGATAAATAAAGGCATAATCGACCAGCTGCCGTTCCAGTAAACTGGAGGCCAGCGTCGGCCCAGTCTCGACATACACGCCGCAGATTTCCTCCTCTGCGCAACGCTTACGAAAAGCCTCCCAATCTAAATGCCCATCGACTTCTGGCAATTCCCAGACGCTCACGCCATGAGCAGTGAGTTGACCGCGCAGATCAACATCCGCTGCCGGGCCACACAGCACAGTCGTGCGCCCCTTGTGCGCGTCGGTATAGAGCTGTGGCCAGCGCGTTTCACGCACAGTGCGCAAACTCCGATCAAATACAAAACGCCGCGTACACCAGGTCGACTCGCCAATGCGGCTCGTCAGGCTCGGGTCATCGCGCAGCACCGTATTCGCTCCCACTGCGATCGCCGGAAAATAGCGCCGCCAACGCATCACATCCGCCCGTGACGCCTCCCCCGTCACCCATTGCGAGTGCCCCGAAGCCGCCGCAAATTTACCGTCCAATGTAAGCGCCATCTTCGCCGCGATCAACGGACGATGACTCACAATCCAATGGTTGAAAATTAAATTCAGATCAGTGCAATCCTGCGCCAGCAGCCCTTCGACCACATCGACGCCCGCTGCGCGTAACAGCGCGAGCCCTTGTCCGGCATGGTCTGGGTTCGGATCGACTGCGCCGACGACCACATTCCGTAAGCCCGATTCAATAATCGCAGTCGTGCAAGCGCCCGTACGACCGCAGCTGCTGCAAGGCTCTAAAGTCACATAAATCGTCGCACCTTCGGCCGGCTTACGTCCCAGCGCTTGCAGTGCTTCGATCTCAGCGTGCGGTTGCCCCGCCGCATGATGCCAGCCTTCAGCCACGATCTGCCCCCGCTCGACGATCACCGCACCGACCATTGGGTTCGGGTGCGTTTGCCCCCAAGCTCGCTGCGCTAATTTAAGCGCATGCGCCATAAAGGCTTGGTGCGACTGGTCAGCTGAACTCATACGCGCACAAATGGATTATCGCCTTTTTCTTGGGCGACCGAGGTATTTGGGCCATGCCCTGGATAGATAACCGTCGCATCCGGCAGCGTATAAACCTGTGTTTTGATCGATTGCTCGAGCACTGAGAAGTCGCCGCCTGGGAAATCGTAACGCCCGACGCTCCCAGCAAAAATTACATCGCCAACGATCGCCGCCTGTGCGCTAGCCACATAGACTAAGATATTACCTGGGCAATGGCCGGGCACGTGACGGATCTCCAACTGGTCGCCCAGTAGATCGAGCGTATCGCCCGCTTTGATCCAGTGCTCAATCGGCACAGGCAACAACTCCAGCCCTGGAATCGCATAGCTCGCCATTTTCGAAGGAGCCGCAAACATTTCAGTGTCGGCCAGATGCCCATAAGTCGGAATCCCTGCTGCGGCAAATTTGTGGCCATCCAAAATATGATCCCAATGTCCGTGTGTCAAAATCAGCGCCACAATCTGGCAGCCATGCTGCTGCGCAACTTGCATCGCCCAATCGTAGGCCTCGGCGGGTGCATCGACAATCACACACTCCTTGCGTGACGGTTCAATCAGGGCAAACGCATTGGTGCCGATGGGAGGCAATTCTTGAGATTCTATAATCATGTGCGCTTGACGATGCAGCGCATGCGCTCGGTTTCAACCAAGAACACAGCACTTTCTGTACGGTCATCCATTGTCTGCAACTCATGGCGAGTCCGGGCGGGCAGACTGACCGAGCAATCGAAAATGACACGCACGGACGAATTGCTTGGCTACGCTCAGGGCTTTCGCCCCCAGCCTGCGGCTGTTCGTTCCGCTGCGCTGCACTGCACAAACCCTCTGCTCGGGTTCGCATCTAATCCCTCTTACCTAATTGGGCTGCGCCCAATGGCGGAGAGGGAGGGATTCGAACCCTCGGTGGAGTTACCCCCACACATCCTTTCCAGGGATGCACAATCGGCCACTCTGTCACCTCTCCTTGGGAAAGCGTTGAACAAATTAACCGTAGCTCTCAGGTCAATAGAAATCGACCTATTAGACAATTGTTTGCTTAAATGAGATATTAACTCACATGCGAAGCCTGGGCGGTCGAATATCGCTACCAACACTCATCCAATGCAGGACTGGAAGCTGAAAATCCGGGCTTAGAGAGGCACGCGTTTGGCCTATTTTATTTAGCACAGATGCGCGTCAGCTCAGTTTTATCGCTTTTAAACTTTCAAACTGGCTGAATCGCGATTGATATCCTCTAAAATGATTTGGCTCTATCGATTACTGTATTTCCCCACCTTATTGGTGGTGCTGCCCTACTACGGTTGGCGTATGTGGCGGCGTGGCGGTTACGCAAAAGACTTCCAGCATCGGCTCGGGCGATTCCGGCGGCTCAGCCCACCCGCCCCGAACAAGAAACGTATCTGGCTGCAAGCAGTCAGCGTCGGCGAGATACTGGCAATTGGCCCACTGATCCAAGCCTTACAGGCAGACAATACTATTGAAATCGTACTGACCACGACCACCAGCACCGGATACGCCGAGGCCAAAAAACGCTACAAGCAACACGTTTATAGCATTGGCATATTTCCGCTCGATTTTTGGCTTTTTTCACGTCTAGCGTGGCAACGGATCCAGCCTGACGTAATTATTATGACCGAGAGCGAACTCTGGCCTGAGCACTTGCATCGAGCCCGTAACAGCGGCACCCCCACATTCTTAATCAATGCACGTATCTCAGATAGAAGTTTTAAACGTTATCAAAAAGTGCCTAGACTCGCAAAACGCCTACTACAAAAGCTAGACTACATCTTCGCAGCCAGCGATCTAGACCAAGCTCGGCTCATTGAACTGGGTGCCAATGCAGACACTACCGCCTCCACTGGCAGTATCAAATTTGACGTAACTATCGAGACGCAACTCGAGCAGGCGACCCATACCGCGCTCTGCGAGGAGCTTGGATTTGGACATCAGGCCGAGCAAGAGCCCCCGTTCATCTTAATCGGATCTTCGACCTGGCCGGGCGAAGAAGCGGCTCTCCTGCGCATCCAAGCGAGTGTGATTGCGACTGGTGTCGATTGCCGCCTACTTTTAGTACCTCGCCACGCAGAGCGTGGTGGGGAAATCATACACTTACTTAAACAGCAGCCGCTCACTTGGCATCAACGCTCACAAAACACTGCGACACCGAACAGCGTCAGTATTCAGTTGGCCGATACAACCGGTGAGCTTGCTCGCCTCACGCAAGTGGCTGACCTAGCCTTCGTTGGCAAAAGCCTTGAGCCAAATATAGGCGGTCAAACACCGATCGAAGCAGCTGGCATCGGCATCCCGATTTTAATGGGGCCACACATGACAAATTTTAAAGCCGTAGCAAAATCCTTAGTGCATAGTGGTGCAGCGCTCTACGCAACCGATGAAAACCACCTTAAAGCACTCGTCCTCAATCTAGTCAAAGACTCGACGGCACGAGCTGCAATGTCACAGGCGGGCAGAGACTGGCACGCAGAGAATAAAGGTAGTAGCGCGCGGATCGCTCAATCGATCCTAGCAGCGCTCAACTAAAAAGTTGCTAGGCATCTTCGGAAACTTCGTATTGCTCCATATCAGGCGGCACCGCACCCAAGGCCTCTTCCATTGTCGTCAAACCCTCCTTGACCTTCAGCATACAGTCTTGGTGTAAAGTCTTCATTCCATTGCGCATCGCAATTCGTTTGAGCACAACCGCTTCTTCTTCGGAATTGATCGCTTGAACAAGCTCTTCACTGGTCGCCATCAATTCGTGGATACCGACACGGCCTTTATAGCCGTTACCGCCGCAACTCGGACAGCCATCTTCGCTCGCATGCGGAACTTTGCCAGCCCAACCTAAAGCACGCTGCATAATCGCAGCTTCGTTACCAGTCTGTAGATGGACTTGCTTACACGATTTACAAACACGCCGCATCAGCCGTTGGGCACATACACACACTAAAGAAGCTGAAATCATAAACGGCTCCACGCCCATCTCAGTCAGTCGAGACACAGTCGTCGGTGCATCGTTGGTGTGTAAGGTGCTGAAAAGCATATGGCCCGTAAGTGCAGCTTCAACAGCGATGGCAGCTGTTTCCTTATCACGAATCTCGCCAACCAAAATCACATCTGGATCTTGACGAAGGAATGCGCGTAGCGCAGTAGCGAAAGTCAGACCGATCTTACGCTGCATCTGCATCTGCAATAGACCTGGCAAAGTATACTCGATCGGATCTTCCGCCGTACGAATACAAACATCGACCTTATTAATTTCATTGAGCGCAGAATAGAGCGTCATCGACTTACCAGAACCAGTCGGGCCACAGTGTAAGACCATACCATAGGGACGCGTGATCAATTCTCTATAACGGCTTAGATTCTCTTCCGAAAATCCCAACGCAGGCAGCGGCAAGGTGCTCTTCTGCTTATCCAAGATACGCATGACCACGCCTTCACCATAATTCAGTGGTGCTGTCGCAACACGTAAATCCACGTCGATGCCTTTTTTGTTAAATTGTTTAAACTGAATACGCCCATCCTGCGGCAATCGCTTTTCAGCAATATCGAGCTCAGCCATTACCTTTAAACGAGCCAGCAGTGCACCTGACGCTGCAGGCGGCATCGAAAGTTGATGCTTTAAAATACCATCGATACGAACACGCACTCGTGTCTCCGTCTCAAAAGGTTCAATATGGATATCACTGGCGCCTGCGAAATAGGCCTCTTCAATGATACGATTGCCCAGCTTAATAATCGGCGCAGACTCTTCGTCTGAGAAGTCATCTTCCGAATCTTCTTCGCTGGCAAAATCCATACCGAGCGCTTCGACCACATCACCAAAACCCACGGCCTGTCGCTCTTCTTCATCACCGCGCAATGCATCATTAATTGCACCCTCGAGCCCAAGAAGTACTGAGACCGGCATTCCAGCCATCTCTTTCACTTTATTAATCGTCTCGAGATCAAACGGATTACTCACCGCGACGATAATACAATCACCAGCAAACCCGAGCGGCAGAACACTATTTTCACGGCAAAAGTCCTGCTCTAATTTCGAAAACGTCGCCTCATTGACCAGACAATGTTTTACGTTAATCGGCGGCATGTCGAATGCTTGCGCCTTTGCAACTAAGACCTGAAAGGGAGAAATTTTATACTCTTCAAATAACAGCGATTCCAGAGCCAAACCTGAAAAATCCTCTTCTGTATCGATGATCGTTTGGCATTGCGCATCCGACAGATGCCCCATCTTGAGCAAATTTTTAACGATCGAAGCTTGAATACGGGCAAGTGCCATAAGTGAACAGGGTTGGAGTCAGTCAGTGAAAATTCAAATTTTACAGGATCGGCGCCTTAGAGATTCGACAGCTTCGGATTGAGTAAGGGCAGCCGTTCCAAATCGCCTTCAGTTTCTACATTTGAACCGAGCCCAAGTCGACGCGCCAAAACCAGCACAGAATCGCCCGAAGCTATCAACTCATCTTTAAGTTGCTCAGTTTGAGCTTTTTTAACAAGTTTAGCCAAACGGATTTCTGGAGCAGTCACCACGCCTTCGTCGAGTTCATCCACCAAGGCTTCCAGGCCGATCGGTGCGTCTTCACTCGCCTCGACCGCAGCCGATATGACTTCTTGAAGCTGTTGGTAATTCCCCGGCCATTCGAACGCTAAGACAGCATATACTGCCTCTTGAGTGAATTCTGCGACTCGTGGCTTGCTGGTACGATCAGCCAGCAAACGAGCAAAACGATGCGCGTAAAGAGCGATGTCGATCGGACGCTTACAAAGCGGCGGCAAGATGCAACCAGACGAATCTGCGTGCTGTAAGAACTGAATGTCCGAGACTGGTCCCGACAACACATAAGCAAACAGGGCATTCTTAGCAGAATCGACTGACGGTAAGACTTTCGCCAAATGAGCGCGCGCTTCAGACACTTGATTTAGCGACGTCAAGTGAATCGAACGGACATCACTGTGCTCTTCATCCGCAAGCAGCTCGTTGAGCTTACTGGCATCTGCAGTTGTGAACTCTTCAAAAGCAAATTCCTGTATCGGCTTATCTTGGTTGCCACGCCACGCCGAAATGTCCTTAACCGCGAGAGTTGCATCGCCACCTACAGGCTCAAGAATAAACAGACTCGTGCCATTCTGACTGATATTCCACGCATCTTGCATAAAGCGTGTTGATGTTGCACAGCCTGCACTAAAGAAACGTGGTTCTTCCGGGTAACCCTGATCGTTGTCAGCCGCTGGAGCGTCATCACAGGTAAGCTCACGATCAAATGCCTCTTTCTCCTCGTCCGTCATCTGCTCTGCAAATTTCGCCACGTGCGCTAAGAATGCTGCTGTATCCAATGGCTTCTCCATCACCAAAGTGACACTCATATTAGCCACCTTGACCAACTCGGGCGTATTCATTAACCCAGAGACTAAAATGAAGGGAAGATTCGGGTACAGCTCTCGGGCTTTTCTAAGGAACTCCGCACCATCCATCACAGGCATCTTATAGTCTGAGATGACCAGATCGTAAGGTATCTCCTCCAATTGATCAATTGCCCGCTCAGGCCGTGTTGCCATATCGACCCGGTAGTTGTTCTGACGCAGGAGATCCTGCAGCATTTCAGCATAGTTCTCTTCGTCGTCTAAAACTAATATTCGTCCAGCCATAGTATCTACTCTTTTAAGGTCTATTGGATACCTAAATTTACTTTAATGTTGCCTCGATCACTGTCGTATCTGTGCCAAAAAATGCGGCAACTTTTGCTTTATCGCCCTCGAAAAGAATCGAAGTAGCTCGCACATAATCAACACGTGTATTTGATAGGCGCGACTCAAAACGAGCCCGCGGTGACGCTAGCGCAGTCGACTGCAGCGCAGAAGTGACTGCCGAGAGCATCAATACCTCCCCGGGGTTAGATTCCATCACTTGCCGCACCGTCACACGTAGTTGCTCGTAATTATTAGCCCATGATTGTTTACTAAGAAAATCCCTAGCAGAGGCTTCAAATCGAGACACCGAGGCCAAGCCCTTCTCCCGAATAATATCGACGACCATCTGCTGCGCCAAGATCGCAATGTCTAATGCACAATCGCGCAAGGCGGGCACACAAACTTCTGCCGTGCCCATAAGGATATATAAATCCTCATCAATACGCCCTTCATCAAATAGCACATCCAAATCCCCATTGGCACAAAATATTGTCCTCGTCGGTATCTCGATCGACTCAAATACTCCCGCACATTTTGACAAAGCAGTGGCGAGACGCTTTTGCGCATCAGTCATCGACTCAACATCTAACAGCACACAGGTAACTCGCTCTGCTCCGGTCAGCTTGGCCTCCTCAAACATCGAGAGCACTTGCTCTGTATCAAACGAACCTGGGCTCAAATAAATAAAGTGCTCTTTCTCACTCTCGTAGAAATTTCGAATGTCTTCACAGATCAGGCGGAATTGCGTGCCAGGCTCACCAATCAAAGATAAAGTTGATTTGAAATTGCGAAGGTTATAAAGGCGTTCCGCAAAATCAATGGATGCCTGCGACTTGCACGGAAATGAGTTAAAAGAAAATCCACGCGCCTCCCCTTCGACTTCTACAGTTGCTCCACCAGTCAAAGCAGCGGCGTGCGATTGGCTATTCTGCTTTAATCGCTTCGCCTCATCAATGAGTTCCGCAGTGCGATCCAACAGGGAAAAGATATTGAGTGGTTTAAGGAAAACTCCGCCGACTCCGCCACTAATGAGCGTACGAATCGTATCATTTTCCATAAAACCAGAAACCATGATCACGGGGACCTCCGGCTTCATTTGCTTAATCACTTCCATGAATTCAGCACCAGTCATCTCTGGCATTCTATGATCGGTCACCACCAGATCATAATCAGTATTTCTAAAAACCTCGACCGCTTCGATTGGATCTGTGAGCGACGTGACAATGTAGTCCGCCTGCTCAAAAATATCCGTCAATAAGCTATTGAAGTCCACATCATCATCTAAAATTAAAACGCTATAAGCCATATCTCTTATTTCTATCTAACGCGCTATTCCTCATCAGCTGCTTCGGCTGCAGCTTTCTCAGCAGCCAATACATCCTCTAAGCGCTCAAGACCTCGACTCATCGATGCCATTGAAGTACCATACCAAACAACCTTACCATTCAACATTTCTTCCCAGTGTTTCACCACGGGCGCACTCAAATAATAGCAAGTCGCAACCATGTAAGTTTCTTCGACCTTATCGAAAGGTATAGTCGAAGAGGCCCAACAAAGCGAAAGGTCTAGCTCGGTTGAAGGCAGCGACCGCAGCTGAACCTGATTCAAATCAATCAGACCGATCCCATACTCCTCGACGATGTGATCGAGCAACCGCGCTTCGTCTAGCACTTTCAAATCGTATAGCAGCGACGTTAATATCGAAGCATTCTTTAACAACTCAGGCGATCGAATCGCCTCCATAAACTTCTCATTTGCAGAATCCAAATCTGCACTAGACAGCAAGCCCTTGTTCACCAGGGACGAACCAAGGAAACGGTTACTGCGAAGAATAAGTGCTTTATGTTGCTGCATGAGTCGAATTAGCAATTACCATGCGACATAAAGCAGCAAGACGTCAAGACGTGAGAGTGCTCAATCCAGTTAATCAGTGTAATACCTGGCAGCGCAGCAGATCAATGCTGGCACTAGAATTTCGCCTCAATAAACAAACCTGGGAATTGCACCCAGAAGAATGTCAAAACTCGACAAGCAACGCTAACACGAAAAAGCCCGCGACAACTCGCGGGCTTCTGGTTAAGTCATATCGGCGATCAGGCCTAGACGAACTTCTTGAATAGAAGCGTCGCATTGTGTCCGCCAAATCCAAGGTTATTACAAATCGCGACATTCACTTCTGTTTCACGCATCGTGTTTGGTACACAATCGAGATCACAATCGGGATCAGGTTCTTCGTAATTAATCGTCGGTGGAATCTTACCATCGCGAATCGCAAGGGCACAAACCGCAGATTCAATGCCACCCGCAGCACCAAGCAAGTGCCCCGTCATGCCTTTGCTAGAACTGACAGGGATCTTGTATGCATGATCACCCAGCGCCTTCTTTACCGCCCCAGTCTCGAACTTATCATTGTATGGAGTCGAAGTGCCGTGTGCGTTAATATAATCAACATCTTCCGGTTGTAGCCCCGCTTGCTTAATCACCTTGGAGATAGCAAACGACAATGCCTTACCTTCTGGATCGGGAGACGTGATGTGATACGCATCACAAGTCGCACCATATCCAGCAATTTCACAGTAGATCGTGGCACCGCGTGCCTGCGCATGCTCCAAAGTCTCCATAATTAAGACTCCAGCGCCTTCCCCCATCACAAACCCATCACGACCTTTGTCAAAAGGACGGCTAGCTCGTGTAGGCTCGTCGTTGAAATTTGTACTCATCGCTTTCATCGAACAGAACCCGGCATAGCCAAGCTCCGTGACGGCAGCTTCACTGCCTCCAGCGATCATTACGTCGACATCATTGTCGCGCAACATACGGAATGACTCGCCGATACTGTGCGTACCAGAAGCACAGGCACTGACGATGCCGTAATTGGGACCACGAGCACCCACCTCAATCGCCACCACGCCACTAGCGATATTTGCGATTAAAGAAGGAATCATGAATGGAGAGACCTTGCGCGGCCCCATCTCAAAGAGACGACGGCTTTGCGTCTGAGTTGTTAACATCCCACCAATACCAGAGCCAATCAGCACGCCAAAGCGGTCTGCATCCAGCTTCGTGGGATCGATGCCAGCATCATCTAATGCAAGCCTAGACGAAGCGACCGCGAACTGAGTAAAGCGGTCATTTCGACGAGCCTCTTTCGGGTCCATAAAATCACCCGGCTTAAAATCCAGAGCTTCCGCACCGACTTTGCAGGCATATTCAGTTGTATCGAATGATTGAACCCGATCGATACCACTTTTACCAGCAAGCAGACTATCCCAGAAGGAATCGACTCCATTGCCGTAACTTGTGACAGTTCCGATACCGGTGATCACTACACGCTGTCGTTTAAACGATTCGTCCATAGTTTGTGATAAAAAGTAAGCCGCGATTAAGCGGCTTAAGTTATGAAATGTAGGAAAAGGACTTATCCAGCCTTTTCGGTGATGTACTTAACGACATCGCCGACAGTCTGTAGCTTTTCAGCATCAGCTTCTGGAATTTCGCCGTCGATCTCGTCCTTGAACTCTTCTTCAAATGCCATGATCAGCTCGACTGTGTCGAGAGAATCAGCACCGAGATCGTCAAGAAAAGACGCTGCTGCCGTTACCTGCTCTTCATTTACGTTGAGCTGGTCTACGATGATTGTTGATACGCGTTGTTCGATTGTTTGTTCTGACATAATATACTAGGTTTAGATTAAAGTCTTTTCAGCATCACATGACCATACCACCGTCAACTGTAAAAACTTGACCGGTGATATAACCCGCTTCTTCTGAAGCGAGAAATGCTGTTGCATGTGCGATGTCTGCTGCGCTGCCCATACGCTTCATGGGAATCGCTCCAACGATGGCTTTTTGCTGATCTTCATTGAGCTCTGCAGTCATATCAGTTGCAATGAATCCGGGAGCCACGGCGTTGACAGTGACATTACGCGCCGCAAATTCTTTGGCAAGGCTCTTCGTGAGACCAAGCATGCCAGCCTTAGCAGCCGCATAATTGGCCTGGCCTGCGTTTCCAGTCAAACCGACTACTGACGAAATATTAATAATGCGCCCCCAACGTTTGCGGGTCATCGGACGCGCAAGGTGCTTAATCCAGCTAAAGCAGCTCGTTAGGTTGGTATCAATCACATCACTCCAAGCATCATCGCTCATGCGGAACAATAGCCCGTCTTTGGTAATTCCTGCATTATTCACCAGAATGTCGATATTGCCATGCTCTTCCAATAATTGCTCTGAGGCTGCTAGAACCGCCGCATTGTCCGCGACATCGACTGCAAGCGATTGAGCAGAACCGCCAGCCGCATTAATGGCATCTGCAACAGCGCCACAAGATCCAGCAGAACGGCTCACGCAAATCACGTGGTGACCTTTCGTTGCAAGTAGCTCAGCTATGCTCTTGCCAATTCCACGGCCCGCTCCAGTGACGAGGGCTATTTTCTTATCAGTCGTTTCAGTCATTCAAAAAAGTAAGTTCGCTTTGTATAATAGATAAAGTCTTCCCCATTATTTCGACTCGGGGCAAGCACGAATGTTACTTTTATCGAGCAATATTGACAGCAGAGCCGGAAGTAGACTCAAGTGCACGTATGTCAAAGCCCGAAGAACAGCGTATCCAGAAAATTATAGCCAACGCAGGTATCTGCTCACGTCGTGAAGCAGAGCGCCAGATCGAAGATGGTAATGTACGCGTAAACGGCAAAAGAGCCGAACTGGGCGACAAAGCACTCCCTGACGCAGCGATCTTCGTAAACAACAAGCCAATCCTTCACAAACAGGAGCGCTCCATCACTCTGGTCATGAACAAGCCGAAGGGCTACGTCTGCACCAACTCAGACCCTTTTGCCGAAAAAACGGTCTTTCAACTCCTTCAACCCGATCTTCAGCGACTGCGCCTCTTTTGTGCCGGCAGACTCGATAAAGACAGCGAAGGCCTACTTATTATAACAAACGACGGCGACCTCGCCAATAAGATCGCCCACCCGAGCACCGAAATCACCAAACGCTATCGCGTCGTGCTCAACAAAGATTTCAAAAAAATAGACATACCAAAGTTATTGGCTGGCGTCGAATTCGAAGGTGACTTCCTCAAAGCGGAGAAAGTCATCCCCGCCCCCGTTCTAGGCGAAGGTTCTGCAAGACGCCTCGAAGTACATCTGCATCATGGTAAAAAGCGCGAAATCCGCCGCCTATTCGAAGCGCACCGCTACTTCGTCAAAAAACTCGTTCGCGTCCAAATCGGCGGCATCATCCTAAGGAACATCCCTAAGGGCGGCATCAAAATACTTGGCAAAAAGGATATCGAGCGCCTTTTTACCAAATAAAGCGCTCAGGATTCCTGAGCACTATTTTATGCTGCAGATTTGGCGTACAGTTCCCCACATAATTACAGCGCAGATCAGTGCATCTATACGGAAACGACCTCGGTGCATGGCTAAACAGAAGGCGCAAATCATCGGCGAAGTCAGGCTAGTGGCAGCGGGTAGCGAAGACCTAATAATTCAGGCTCGCACCATCCGCCTCGCCGAATAAATTCCCACACACCTCTATAGTTTAACCAAAAATCTGATCAACACATCAATCATGCAACTCATCGACGGCAACGCAATCGCAGCATCTATTATTGAAGAACTCACCGTCGAAGTCGGCGCACTTTCAGGTAAAAAGCCTGTGGTCGCCTTCATCCGTGTCGGCGAAGACCCAGCCTCGGTCTCTTATGTGCGTAAAAAAGAAAAAACTGCCGAAAAAATCGGCATCGAAAGCCGCCTAATACTACTCCCTGAAAGCATTACATCCGAACAGCTGTTCGCTCAGATTGACGCACTCAACGCAGATTCCGACGTCAATGGTATCCTCATTCAAGCGCCGTTACCCAAGCACATCAATGAAACCGCCACGTTTAACCGTGTACTCCCAGGCAAAGACGTCGACGGCTTCAACACCGTCAACATTGGTAAACTCTGCCAAGAAGACAGCAGTGGCTTCGTCGCCTGCACACCTGCCGGCATCGTCCAACTGATCAAGCGCAGCGGCATCGAAACCGAAGGTAAGCACGTCGTCGTGCTCGGCCGTAGTCAAATCGTCGGTAAACCAGCCGCCCTTCTTATGATGCAAAAAGCTTGCCCAGGCAATGCCACCGTCACCGTCTGCCACTCGCGCACCGCCGACCTACCCAGCATCACTCGCCAAGCCGATGTACTGATCGCAGCGATTGGTCGCGCCAATTTCGTCACCGCAGACATGGTCAAAGACGGCGTCAGCATCATCGACGTCGGCATCAACCGCGTTGAAGACGCCAGCAAGAAGAGCGGCTATCGCCTCGTTGGCGATGTCGAGTTTGCCGCCGTCTCAGCCAAAGCAGCACACATCACCCCGGTCCCGGGCGGCGTCGGGCCGATGACCGTTGCCATGCTGATGCACAACACTCTGCGAGCCTTCAAAGCCAGTCAGGCCTCTCAAACATGAGTACACCGCACGCCCCTCCGGAGCCAGCACCGATCAAACCGAGCAACCCGCTTGACTCGGTATTATGCGACAGCGGGCCGATGCCGCCGGCACGCTTTGTCATCCGTGCGCTGGCATTCTGCTTAGATTTAGCGCTAATCCTTGGCGTCGGTGCGTTGACTTTAAAAGTGACGCTATTCGAAAACTTCCCCGAGGCTGCTTCAATTTGGGCAGATTACAACGTCGCCATGCAAAACCTCGATTATGCAAAAAGCATGATCTTCGACATGAAAGGCACCAACCCTGAACTGTTTGAAATCATTACTTATGCACTCAGCACGACGATCACTGTGGCCTGGTTCTACTTTTCCGCGGGAGAAGCATTCTTCGGCGGCAGTTCACTCGGCAAACGTTGCTGTCGGCTTCGTAGTATCAGCACCATCACACTCGCAGAGCCCACAATTTTTAGTGGCATCGTTCGTGGAGGCCTAAAAACAATCATGCTCTTTAGCTTTGGTATCATTGGCTGGGCGGCGATACTCATTCCACTATTGTTTAATAAGCGCCGCCAAATGGGCCATGACCTACTCAGTCGAACCGCCGTTATTGACGAAACTCGACTCAAGACAGACGAGCCGCTTACCAGCTCATCTACAAATTCTAATTAATTTTTCTGTTTTAACTTCCACAAAAGCAGTCTAGAGCTTTTTTGTATATTATTACTAAATAAGCTATCCACCTTCATTCGCCCCCAAAAACAAACATCCCTTTGAGCACTAACCGTAAGCCCAAAATCCTCGTCGTCGACGATCAACCGATCAACATCAAGCTGCTGCAACGCAAACTTGAACGACAAAACATGGATATTCTCGTCGCTTACAACGGACGCGAATGCCTGGACATTGTTGAAAAGGATCTCCCCGACCTAATCCTACTCGACGTCATGATGCCCGAAATGGACGGCATCGAAACTTGCCAGCATCTGAAGGCAAACCCAGCGACTGAGGCCATCCCTGTTATCTTCATCACCGCGAAGGCCTCGAAAGAAGGGAAGCTCGAAGGTCTGGATGCCGGCGCAGTCGACTACATCACAAAACCAATCGATCTCGATGAGACTCTGGCCCGCGTACGCACACAGCTACGTCTGCAAGAGATGTTTCGTGAAAACCTCGAACTGCAAAAACGCCTCGGCGACGTTCGAAAGTCTGCCGCAGTCGGAGCGATCACACAAGGGATCGCACATAACTTAAATAATCTTTTAGGTGTCGTGGTCGGCTATCTCGACCTGATCAAAAACGGCTACGATAGCCCTGACATGGTCAAGCGCAGCGTCATGCTGATGGACCACGCGATCAACCGTATGGTCGGGATTATTCGCCAACTCGGAACCATCGCCAACAACGAACGCATCGAACTGTCCGCTCATTCGATTGACGTCTTACTTAACAACAGTATTGACCGTCTGAAGAATGAACATGAGATCCCCGCTCAAGTCTTACTCGACTCGCAACTCGACGAAAGCGCCACCATTTCGGCGAATGCAGAAACATTCGAAATCATCCTCGGCAAGCTTCTCATCAACGCATGGGAAAGCTATGCGAAAGGCACCGCAGATGCGGACCGAACCATCAATCTCACCGCCCGCATCTCCCGCGATAATGGCCCAGCCATGCTAGAGATAAAAGTCACCGACCATGGCGCTGGTATTGACCCAGAAGTCGCAGACACTCTCTTTGAGCCCTTCATTACGACTAAGACCTCGGTCGGTCGCGGCATGGGGCTCACCATCTCACGTCACACCATTCGCAACCTTGGAGGGGAAATTACCCTCAAGCCCAATGCGGACAGCGGCGTAACTGCGACGATGACCCATCCTTTGTAATCCAAGCATGAGTATTCGTATCGTATTTATCGGTGCCGGCCGCATGGCCTCAGCCATCGTTCAAGGTCTGCTCGAAGAAGAACACTACCTGCCTGAAGAAATCGCTTGCACCTGCGGCGACGATCCCAGCGGCCCCGAACTGGCCGAGCAAACCGGCATCCAGTTCGTTAAAGATATCTTCAAAGTGGTTCGCAAAGCGGAGACCATCGTGCTCGCCTGCAAACCACAGCAATTTAACGAGATCGACTCGGCACTCGCAGAAGCCGCACACGGCAAACTCGTCCTGTCGATCTTGGCCGGCACACCAATTTCGCGATTGAGTGGCAAATTCATCAATGCGCGTAACGTGGTGCGCACCATGCCTAACACCCCTGGCCAAATCGGCGCAGGCGTGACAGCCTTTGCAGCACAGCAGCCACTTAGCCCCAAGGATCAGGATATTGTCGAAAATATACTGAGTTCTCTGGGTAACTATCACGAAGTCGAAGAAACCGACCTTGATGCCGTCACTGCCCTCAGCGGTAGTGGCCCCGCCTACGTATTTGAATTTGCCGCGGCACTCCGTGAAGCAGGTATCAACTGCGGGCTCAACGAAGCACTCGCCCACTCGCTCGCGATCGACACCTTGCTCGGCGCAGCCATGCTACTGGCCGACAGTGACGATCGCCCCGAAGCACTGCGCGACGCAGTCACATCCCCGGGCGGCACGACCGCCGCAGCACTCAAGGTATTCAGCGATAATGACTTAAGGGGCATAGTCGACAAAGCACTGGCGGCCGCTAAAGCACGCTCGCTGGAACTAGCCAATCAATAGCAGCAGCTCGCGGGTCCCCAACCAGCAGAGCCACGTCCAGCCACGGGCAACAGTCGCATCGAGATCAACTGCGCTAATAGTGCGGCGGTTTTTCATTTGCGGGCATCTCCTCCGCACCAGCCTGACCACCCGACGATAACGTGTTGATTTGCGTTTTTTGCAGCTGCACTAATTGGCTCAATGCATCTAGGCGCTTTGCCAATTGATAAAATTCCGCATCTTGCTCAGCGATATGACGTTCCAAATGAGTGAGTTGCGTTTGAAGTTCGGTAATTGAGTCTGCGTCTAGCATAATAGCCAGTGAAAAGCAGCCCAGCGCGAGGCGCAACCCGAGAAACAGATTAAATCCTAGCAGACTGTCGAACTTAGCAAAATCATCAAAAAGAGATGACGTCGATAGTTCCATACTGGCAGATGTGATTGCTTCTGAGCAAATCCCATAAATTAAATCGAAATATTCGGATATAATTGCCACCCAAGTTAGGAATTTGGCGACCAAAAGATCCAGCCCCATTCACATCTGTAAGTGGTGGTGAGCATCGATCTATCAAGATTTTCAGTGCATTTACACCGAACTTAGAGCAAACTGCATCTGTCTTCATTTTGGCATCTTCTTACCCGTAATGCCAAAGATGAAGGGTGAAATCCAGATTCAACCCATCTGAGCAGACGCTGAATGTTTTAGGGAGACAGTTTTTTACTCAAACATCTCACGCCTCAGCTCCTGCGCAGCTCATCTAAAACAGCTCCCCGAAGTTTAAAATTAGCAACTTAGCGTATCGATACTAATTGATCTTGAAGCACTTCCCAGCAATGGTATATCAACTTTAGTAATGCATTATATTTACCCTAAAAGAGTCGAGGGATTCACTTTGATAGAAACCGTTATCGCTGTGTTTGTCTTTAGTGTGGTGATTTCTGCTGGTCTCGTGTCCTTGAATCAAGTCAATCGACTCAGCGAAAAAAGTCGCGAGCAAGCACTCGCCGACTTTTACCTGCGGGCAGAATGCGAGCAACTACGCGCACTCGACTGGGAAGAAGTACAGGATCTGACCGAAGAAATAAACGATTACGAAAATAGTAATCCAGGTGACGCTTACTCAGTCCTTCAATCGTTAACAGCAAACCGGCTAAGCGAGCTAAATATGACTGCGGCCATAAAGTCCACCACACTCAGCAGCTCAGGGGAAACAGGTAAAAACATTTTTCACATCACCCTAACTTGGAGTGATAACTCTGGGGACAATCACGAAGAATCTCGTCTACTCATCATCACCGAAGGAGGTCTCAGTGCTGAATAGAGACATATCCAGCCGCGCTGGTATGAGCTTGGTGGAAGTGATGGTTGCACTCGCCATCGCCAGCTTCATAGCAATTGGCTCCGCCACGTCAGCCATCCTATTTGCAAAAATTGCGAATGCGCACGAAAACCGCTGTGAATTCAACATGGATGTTCGCAACGGTCTCGAACAATTATCCTTTGATATTCGCAACTCCAATGGAGTCACCTCGCGTGGAGATGATCGATTCACCTTCAAAAATGGCGATGGTGTTGTTGTCGAGTATCGCGGCAACGAAACCGACAAAAAAGTGATACGCACACAAGGCGGTTCCAGTCGCACCATCTTTAGCAATGTGGTTAAATTTGATGTGCTCCAAAGCGCCAGCGACGAATCCGGCTCGACCCTGACTTTCAAGGACGATGAGATCTCAATCGAAAGCATCGAATTCGAAAAACACAATGGATCGATGGCAGACACCGAGCTTAAGATTACAGACTTCACCTTTAAAATTCG
>Ga0206129_10000908_pt1 | contig 42421 bp, 29 predicted proteins | sample Helgoland_Spring_8_FD_148616 | JGI IMG/M metagenome (GOLD analysis project Ga0206129, IMG submission 148616) | Pelagic subsurface seawater microbial communities from Kabeltonne, Helgoland, North Sea - Helgoland_Spring_Bloom_20160502_2 | ecosystem: Environmental > Aquatic > Marine > Epipelagic ...
TGTTACTGCAATATCGTAATAGAATTCAATTGCTCCAATATCAGGAGTAGTTGTACTTCTTGAAGTACCAAAAACATCATCTGTCACACTTGTAATTACTTTACCAGCATTTACCAAGTTAGGATTAGTAGGGATAAGAATCTTACTACCAGGATTTACAAACAATGGCTCGTGATTAGTCGAAGTCGCACCAGAATTAGCCCATCCAGTCCAATTTGCAAAAGTTTGTTGGTTTGTACCAGTATAACCATAGTATTTAGTTCCTTGCATTGTAGCATCTAACCAAAGGTTATTTTTCGAATACCTCTCAGATCCATAATTTCTATAGATACAATAAGAAGTACCACCTTTTCTTTTACTAATATTAACTATGTTATTTTCAACTAGACCTCTTCCATAATAGATATACAATCCATAAGCTTGGTACTTGTATGTAAAACTTCCGTTCTTCCACCCTTCAATATTTACAGTATTGTTATACATGTCCATATTTCTATTCGAGTTGTAACCATATACGTATATTCCATACACGTAACCATCAGCACCCGCATTTACAATGTTATTTGTAATACTTGGATTTACCTGCTGTCCGGTACAGTAATAAGCATAGTTATAAATACCAAAAATATAATAACTAGATGAAAGATGTAATTCATTCCTGTCAATTGATATTTCATCCACGTAATAATTATAATAAGTAGCAAAGTTATAAATACCATATGCATAAGTATACGTTGTTGAACCTGTAGATTGAGCTTCAATCTCTATGTAATTATCATTCGCTCTAAAGTAACCCGTAAAAGTAGACTGGTATCCATAAGCATAGATTCCATATCCACCACCTTGAGCAGATGTTAAAGTTACGTTGTTGTTACTCATTTCAATGTTAGAACCACTTGAATAATAGGCATACATGTAAATACCATAATGAGAACCAGTATAAGAAGAAGAATCTAAATTATGTATGTAATTGTCGTTAATTTTAGAATTACCAATATTTTTTCTATAGGCATAATGGTAAATACCGTATTTATTTCTAGTACCGGACTGGTGTCCATAAGAACCAGTGTTGTGAATCTCATTACCAACGATATTTGCTTCATTAGCATAGTTCCCGTAGATACCGTAAGAATAAAATTCTTTTATCTCATTGTCTAAAATAGCAACTTTATGAATTGTTGATCCCGAAGATTCGTTTACAATCAAAACACCACAAGCAGGTCCTCTTCTAAGAGCTGAGTGCATGTAGTTGTTTTCAATTACAATATTCTGTCCAGGATCTCCGTAAGAATATGCAGAAGAGTTGGATTGAGTAATACCAATATAACAACTTGCCAAGTCAGTAGAATATGTATTAGGCATACTTAACTCACAATTCTTAACAGTATTATAATCAGCACTAGTATTCATCCAGATACATCTTTGGTAAGATGATCCAGTTCTAGTGTTTCTAACATGCAAATCGTCTAAAGTAAAGTAATCTGCGCCATTAAGTCTAATCACGAAATAACCTCCACCTTGAAGTATCTCGCCATTACCATCAATAGTAATGGTGTTCGTACTGCTCGCTCCAGAAACTGCGTTAAAAGTAATCGTTTCTGTATATGGACCAGACCCGGCCTTTACAGTAACGGTAACAGGACCAGTAACTGATGTCAATGCAGAATTAAAGTCTGCAAAGGAAGCGAAATTGGTTCCGCCCGTGGCAGTTCCTTTGTCGATGGTGTAGTTCCCCGAAAGGGCAAAACTAGCACCGATACTCATTACAAAAGCAAAACCTAATGCTGTGATTCTTGTCATAATCTTTTTTGGTAATAATTTCATTTTCATTTTAGCTAATTTATTAATTTAGTGTCACCAAATATAGATTGTAAAAGACTTGAATTTATTAACCTAGCTTGTCAAAACCGACCAAAATTGAATATTGAACCCACAGAACAGTCAAATAAATCGATAGTAGATTGTAAAATGAGGCTAAAACGTATTTTTAGGATAAATAAGTCAAAAACTGTAGTTAAGTATCAGTAAATTAGGATATAACAGTAGACGTATTTTTCTGTTTTGATTTTTGTTTCACCTTTTTAGGTGTTTAAATAATGTGGGTAAAGTGCCTTTTTTCGCCGATAAAAGTGAGATTTGGCATCCATTACATTTGTATGACAAAGACCTAAATTGTGTTTGTTCCTAGTGAATTAAGGAGGTGTAAAAAATCCCTTCTAGAAAAGATTGAAGGGGTTCCTGTTTGATTAATAATAAATCTAATACGATTTAAGAAGTGCCTTAAATGCTTCTTTGTATCCTTTCCCAATAGGAATTACTTTTTCACCAATGTAGACACTGCTGCTGTTAAAAGAATCTATTTTTGCTCCATTTACAATATTGGACCTATTCATTCTTATAAACTTGGTGCTAGGTAAATCATTGAGTATACTTGACATGGTTCTTTGCGTGATGATTTTTCTTCCATTGTCTAGGAAGATTTTTATGTAATCTGCCAATGCTTCAATATAAGTTATTTCATAAATACTTACTTTCATCATCTTTTTTTCACTTCGTACAAAAATATATTCTGGACTTTTTTGCGTTTCTGAATCAAAATGGTTGTCAAGGAAAACTTTTAAAGAATTTACATCTGTACTGAGATTAATGGCGGGTTCTACCAATTCTGGTGGTAACTGACTAATATTCACAGGAACTTGTTCAGGATTTTCTTCTCCAAAAGAGGAAAACATAACTGAAACATCTTTGTCTTGCACATATGCTTTTAGAACTTGTCTTTTGCTGTCATCAAGGGAGGTATTGATTACTATAACATCAGGGTCATAGTGGTCAATAATTCCACCTAAATCTTTGTTGTAGGGCTTAATCCCCAAATAGTTAATGTTCGGATTATCTTCTATCAGTGCCTTTAATAGTTCGTTCTTTTGATCACTATTACTGATAAGTAAATACTTTGGTTTGTTCATATGGCTTCGCTTTTAAAAGAGGTAATTTACAAAAGTTAAAGATTTAAATACTAGTATGTTTGATGCCATAGGCCTTGTCTAAAATATTAAGAGACCCAAAGGTATATTAATTATTTCATTTTTCATTTTTTTTATATTAATCTTTTAATACAGCTTTTGGTGTCGACGAAATGGTTGTTTATGCCGACAAAGCCAATGTTTTGTTAGGTGTTAATCTTTTTTTTTGAAAAAAAGTAAATTTCTCATTTTAGAATCACATCAATTTAAGTCAATAATTAAGATTTTGCTACTTTGTTATTGGAGAAAATGGAATGGTAATAGGGTAAAAAAGCACGATTTAAGGGTAAGAGATATTAGGTATAAAGCTAGAATGTACTCTTAATAATCAATTATAAGAATCAAAATTTCTTTCTCATTTATCTTTACTTACTTTTGCAGTCAATTTTTGAATCTTTATGTGGGAGAAAATAGCAGTAATCATACTTCGTAACAGACTCGCTTTTCTAATAGGAATTGTTGGTATTACCTTATTTATGGGTTACCAAGCAACAAAAGTAGAGATTGCTTACAACCAGCAAAATTTAGTTCCAGACAATGATGTAGCTTTAGTAGAATACCAAGAATTTAAGAACGAGTTTGGCCAGGATGGTAACAAGTTGGTAGCTGGTTTTGTTAGTGATAGGATAGAAACCAAAGAAATGTACAATGCCATAGAAGAGCATAGTGCAAGACTGGAAAAAATAGATGGTGTATTGGATGTTGTTTCACTGGCTAGAATTAAGAACATAGAACTGGATTCTAGTTCTCAAAAATTCAAAGTGCAAAATCTACAAAAAGGTCCTTTAAAAACAGGTAAAGAGGCCGAGGAGTTCTTTTCTAATCTTGACAATATTGTATTTTACAAAGGGTTAATTTACAACAAGGAAAAGAAGGTTACGCTTTTTGTTATTTCTATTGAAAAAGACAAATTAGAATCTAAGTCTAGAGTAAACCTGATAAATGGAATACGTGACCAGCTAATGGAGTTTGGGAATGAGAATGAGGTAGATGTTAACTTTTCTGGCTTGCCTTATGTCAGACATACCTTGAGCACGAAAGTGGGGGACGAGTTAGTGATGTTTACATTCCTAGCTTTAGGAGTAATGACTATTTTGCTGCTTTTCTTTTTTAGGTCTTTTGCAAATTTCATTATATCCTTTACGGTAGTTGTATTTGGTGTAGTATGGGGAATGGGCTGGACAGGATTGTTGGGATACAAAGTAAGTTTACTTACTGGGTTGTTACCACCTCTTATTGTGGTAATTGGTATACCCAATTGTATTTACCTGATTAATAAATACCATGATGAGTTTAAAAAGCATGGAAACAAGGCTAAAGCATTAAGTCGAGTAATTGCCAAAGTAGGTGTTGCGGCTTTGCTAACAAATACTACCACAGCTATCGGGTTTGGGGTGTTTTATTATACAAAAACAGTTGTTCTTGAACAATTTGGGATAGTGACCTTTTTGAGTCTAATGTCTATTTTCTTTTTATCCATACTTATCATTCCTATAATGCTAAGTTACATGAAGGAGCCTACGGCAAAGCAAACCAAGCATTTGGAGAACAAATCGCTTGCTAAGGTGATGGATTGGTTGCATGTACAAGTTACAGATCACAGAAGAAGAATATACTACTTTACTGTGATTATGGCAGTTTTTGCTATTGCTGGGTTGTACAGATTGAAACCTTTGGTTTTTATGGTGGATGACATTCCACATTCAGATAGATTGTATACAGATTTAATGTTCTTCGAAGAAAACTTTAATGGGGTCATGCCATTTGAGATTGTAATAAATAGTGGAGAACAAGATGGGATTAAAAATTGGTCTACGCTGAATAAAATAAGAAAGTTACAGAAAAAGATAGATGTTAAATACAAGGAGTTTTCTAAGCCCTTGTCTGCGGTGGAGGTGATTAGTTTTGCAAATCAGGCATACCACGATCAAAATGTAGCTAGATACCGTATACCCAATAGAAACGAATTGCTGGATGTCATAGATTGTATGCCAGATACCAAGGAAGACAACCTAACTATGCTCTCCTCTATGGTAGATAAAAACTACTCTAAAGCAAGGATTAGTTATCAAATAGCAGATGTAGGATCTGAAAGGGCAGAGGTAATTAAAAATGAAATTGCAAGAGAGATTGAGCAAATATTCCCTAAGGATGATTTTGAATACCAAATAACTGGAACCACTAATGTGTTCTTGAAAGGGAATAAGTACCTAGTAAGAAGTTTAGTCCAAAGTCTCTTAATTGCCTTTGTGATAATTGCGCTAATCATGGCATCCTTATTTACGTCTGTAAAAATGGTATTGGTGTCACTTATTCCAAATGTAGTACCATTACTTATTACATCTGGTATCATGGGTCATTTAGGTGTTCCGCTTAAGCCATCTACTATTCTGGTGTTTAGTGTCGCCTTTGGTATAGCTGTAGATGATACGATTCACTTTTTAGCGAAGTTTAGACAAGAATTAAAGATGCCCAATTTAAGTATGAGAATGGCTGTTACAAATTCACTACGTGAAACAGGAATTAGTATGATATATACCTCCATTGTTTTGTTCTTTGGGTTTATCATCTTTGGGTTTTCTACTTTCCAGGGCACAGTTGCTTTGGGATTATTAACGGCTGTAACCTTGCTGGTGGCATTGTTTTCAAACTTGTTGCTTTTACCTTCACTTTTGTTAAGTTACGAGAAAAGGTTAAATGCAAGAGAAGAATTAAAAGATTCTGTTATTACTTATCCCAATGGGGACGAGGAGTAAACTTAGTATTTCTTAAACAATTTATTTTGATACCTTTGAAATCCAATGTTTGTCAGAATGAAACACGCACTTCTATTGAGTATTTTCCTCTTGTTTTCCCTGGGTTGCAAAACTAAAAAACACAGTTTTGAGCAATACCAAGGAGCAAGAATTGTTTTTGGTGAAGGAGGAGGTTTCGCTGGTGGGTCAAGTAACTATATCCTTTTTGAAGATGGCCAGGTTCTTTTTAAAAAGGCATTTGATACGGCAATGCTAGATAAGGGAAAGGTTAAGAAAAGAGAGGTAAAAAAGGTATTGAAGGAGTTCGACAAGCTCCATTTTACATCCATTGATTACAACCATCCTGGAAATGTATATCGATTCATCGGTTTACAATTAGAAGATTCTATGCATACCGTGATGTGGGCATTGCAAGACAAGAAAATAAATGCTGCAATACCAGCATTGTATAATAAGTTAACAACACTCGTTACTAAGTCAAATGAATAAACTATTTACTACCTTAAGCTTTACTATTAAGGGATCAGGAAAAGATTTAAATAATCAAACTAGAGATGTTGATTGCTATCACATCGTTTAGGTTTATCAAGGATTAAATGAGGGCATTGCTTCAACGTGTAACTCAGGTTCAACTGAGTATTGAAAACGAACTCTACTCCGAAATTGGGTCAGGCTTGCTTGTTTTATTGGGTATCGAGGAGGGAGATACACAAGACGACATAGACTGGCTTGTTAAAAAGGTTGTTAATCTTAGGGTATTTAATGATGCTTCAGGCAAAATGAACTATTCTTTATTGGATGTAAAGGGTGAAGTTATGGTCGTAAGCCAGTTTACTCTCCATGCCAATACCAAGAAAGGGAATAGACCTTCTTATGTGAAAGCAGCCAAACCAGAACTGGCCATTCCACTTTACGAATCTTTCATAAGGTTTATTGGCTTAGCCAAGGATGGAATAGTGAAAACTGGAAAGTTTGGTGCAGACATGCAAATAAGTCTAACCAACGATGGCCCAGTGACTATTTGGTTAGATTCTAAACAAAAGGATTAGTAGATTTGTCCCTGACACTTATATGACAATTGTCATACATTAACTTGACATTCTTCATATTTATACTATTTATCAAAAAGCATATTTGTTGCTAGATGCCCACCAGTGAGATAAAAATAGAGAGCCTTTGTTTTCATTGCGGTTCACCCTGCGAAGAGGATAAAAAGACACTAGAAAAAAAGCAGTTTTGCTGTTCGGGTTGTCTTGCTGTGCATTCCATTCTTATGCAACACGAATTGGGTAATTACTACAACTTAGAAAATTTCCCTGGGGTAAGAACTCAAAACCGCTCTTCCTTTGAATTTGCGGACAACGATGAAATTGCAGAAAAATTCATTGATTTTAAGAATGAAGAAATAACTAAAATAAAGATTAAGGTACCTGCAATACATTGCAGCTCTTGTATCTGGTTGTTGGAAAATCTTAACTTACTCAATCCGGGAATTATAGAAGCTAGAGTAAACTTTCAAGAACAGGAAGTCCGTATTTCTTTTGAACACAAGGAAATTAGTTTAAAAGTGGTTTTGGAACTGCTGGATAAAATTGGGTATACCCCTGATTTGGGTTTAGATGGAGGAGAAGACGTAAGCAAAAAGAACAATACTCGATTAGTGAAGCAATTGGCTTTTGCAGGATTTGTATTTGGCAACGTAATGTTGTTCAGTTTCCCAGATTATTTTGGATTTGTAAGTGCAGAGGATCATAGTTATGGGAGTGTCTTTTCCTATTTGAACTTAATATTATCCATACCTTTGGTAATATATTCTGGTAGAGATTACTTAAATAAAGCAATCTTTAGTACAGTCTCTGTGCTAATTGTAGCCTGTCCTTGTGCTTTGGCTTTGGCTTATCCTTTCGCCACAGGTTCGGCAAAAAGACTTTTGGCTAGGAGCAAGTACTACCTTAAAAATGCTTCGATTATTGAAAAATTGGCTAAAACGAAGAAGGTGGTTTTTGATAAAACAGGAACGCTTACCCAAGCCATGAGTTACAAACCTACTTATGTAGGTAAATCACTCTCCGTTGAGGAAAAATTGATTGTTAAATCGTTGGCATATATGAGCGATCATCCATACTCGAGGCGGGACAAATGTCGAACTTTATTAAAGAAGATATTCAACTAGTTTTGAGCTTTATTTAAAATACGCTACACAGCAATCGCTAAAAAATCATATCTTGCTGAATCAAGAAACGCAGTTTAGCTAAACCGTTAGTTGCTATGCTAAGACAACATCGTAACAGAAAAATGAGAAACATTTATTACATATTGACATTATGGTTCTGTCGCATTAACTTCATTAAAGATAATAAATTTAATTTTTAATACATTGTTAAGCAACTAACGAACAGAATGTTTTGAACGAAGTAGAACAAGGATTAATGATTTGATCCTTGTTAATTATGCTTACTACTTCTATTCCTGAGAGGGTTCGCTGTGCTGATTCAAACTCCTTGAATCCTGTCATTATTCTTATTCGCCTTTTTATTCTCCGGTGGTCTTGTTCTATGATATTATTCAAGTACTTGACCTTTCGTATCTTTATTTTCTTTGAGCTTAAACTTCTTTTGTTCACTGTCAAAATTGCTGAACTATTAGCCCCACTTTTGTCTATGTTTATCAATCGAGGCTTGCCATTATTACCTATAGCTTTGTTGAAAAACTTCTGTGCTGACATCTTCTGTCTCCGCCTAGTTAACAAGAAATCTACTGTATTTCCATACTTATCTACTGCTCGGTATAAATACATATCTCTGCCTTTTACCTTGATATATGTTTCATCCATTCGCCAACTATCACAAACCTGCTTTTTTCGCTTATGCATATTCTTCTCTACTTCTTTAGAAAATTTAAACACCCATCTTTGGATAGTGGAATGGTCTACTTTTATTCCTCTGATTGACATCAATTCTTCCACATCTCTATAACTCAATGTAAATCTCAATTTGAAATAAACAGCTTGTAATATAATTACTCTAGGATATCGGTGACGCTCAAACATAATTTCAGTATTAGATGAAGTTGTAATCTAAACATTTATTAGTTACTCCAAGTTAATGCGACAGAACCCTATTAACAATTACATAACACATATATAATAAAGGATTGAAACTAGAATAACATTCACGTAACATGACTTTTGTTCATTTGCATCAAGTTTAAAACAAAAGAATAAAACAAGAATGAACAAGAATTTTATTTCAGGAAGATTAACCATAATAGCCATGGCTGTCGCATTATTTTCCGTCGCTTTTCCATCGTGTAAAAAAGAAGATGACACTCCCCCTGTAGTTACTGGATGCACAGATTGCACCCTTTTTGATACCACTGAGATTTTGGATGGTACTGAGGTGCTTGAAACAATTGTTACCATAGATGATAGAGGAAAGGGATTAGGAACAATGACGTTTACCAAAGACAAAACATGGGTTATTGAAGGTTTTGTCTTTGTAAACGAAGGACAAACATTAACTATTGAACCAGGAACAATTATCAAGGGTAAATCAGGTCAAGGAGAAAACGCTTCTGCATTAATTGTTGCCAGGGGAGCTAAAATATTGGCATCTGGAACAGCGCTGGAACCGATAGTTTTTACCGCAGAGGCTGATGGTCTTAGAAGGAAGGCTGATGGTTCTGGATATGAGAATGGAGGCAACCTTCCTTTTACTGCAAGAGGATTATGGGGTGGTGTTATTATTTTAGGCAATGCATCTCAAAATACTGCTCCTGCAGAGCAAGCAATTGAAGGGATTCCTACAGATGAGGCAAGAGGAATATACGGAGGAACAAACGATGCAGATAACTCGGGTGTTTTCCAATACGTTTCTATCCGTCATGGTGGTACTGATATTGGTGCAGGGAATGAAATCAACGGACTTTCTTTAGGATGTGTAGGCAATGGAACAACAATCGATCACATTGAGGTAATAGCGAACAAGGACGATGGAGTAGAATTTTACGGTGGAACCGTTAACACGTCTCATATTGTTGTTGTAGCAGTAGGAGACGATGGGATAGATTACGATCAAGGCTACAGAGGAAAGAATCAGTTTATTGCAGTGTATTATGAACCAAATACAGGTGGCTCTATGGGGGAGCATGATGGCGGAACGACTCCTGAGGATGGAGCTCCGTATGCTACTCCAACATTCTACAACTGCACTTATTTCGGTAGAGGAGCTGGTGCAGGTAAAAACACTTTAGTATTTAGAGATAATGCAGGTGGAAACTATCAAAACTCAATTATGATGAATCAAGATAAAGGAGCAACTATTGAAGACTTAGCTTCAGGTGAAGATTCTAAAGCAAGATTAGATGCTGGTGATTTACAATACAAAAACAACATCCATTGGAATGTAGCTGGAAACGATTCAACAATGCAAATCACGTATGCTGGAACTTCTACAGAAGATGCTTCTGCTCATGCAAATGTTTCAAATATCATGATTGTAGATCCAATGATGACTTCAGGAACTTTGATTCCAACTGCAAATGCAACAGGCGCAACTGGGCTTACTGGAGATAATTTTATAAAGGATGTTTCTTATTACGGAGCATTTGATCCTGCTTCATCAACACATTGGTTTGATGGGTGGACATTAATAGGTGAAGGAAAGGTAATTGCGAAATAATCAAACACAAGAATAGCATAACAATTAATTTAAGTCCAAGGGTGTTCCAATCACCCTTGGATTTTGTGCAATCAACAACAATGAAAAATACAATGACAACATGGATTAATAAGGTAGCTTTACTTGCTATCTTGATTTTGTTTACGAGCAATCTATTTGCTACTAAAATCACGGGTTCTATATTAGATGAGAAAGGTTACCCTGTTATTGGTAGTTATGTGAGGTTATTTAAAGACAACAAACAAGTACAAATTACCATTGCGGATTACGATGGTATTTATGCCTTAAATGCACCGGAAGGAAAGTATTCCATAATGGCTACTTATATGGGTAAGGATACCTTTAGGAAAGAAATATCGCTTGTTGGAACTGTAATGGAGCAAAACATTATGATGGTTGCAATAAGCACCTCTGGAACAACGGGTGTAATAAAAGTAAAAACAAAAAGAAATACAAATACTGCAAATGCTGCCTTACTGAAAGAAAAAGGTGCAGATGGAGTGGTAACAATAATGGGAGCAGAGCAAATGAAGGAAACAGGTGTTTCCAATGTTACTGCTGGAGTGAAGCAATTACCAGGAGTATCTGTGGAGGACGATAAATTTATTACTGTTCGTGGATTGGGAGATAGATACACCAAAGGTTTGTTGAATGGTTCCAGTATTCCTTCTCCAGATGCAATGAAAAACTCTGTTCAAATGGATATTTTTCCATCCAATATTGTAGATAATGTTCAAATTTACAAGTCTTTTACACCAGATATTCCTGGAGATTTTACAGGGGGCTTAGTAGATGTAACAACAAGGGATTTCCCATTAAAGAAAACATTTAGTGTATCTGTTTCGGGATCATTTAATCCATATGGAAACTTAAGCAGTGACTTTGTTACCTACGATGGGGGAAGTCTAGATTTCTTAGGAGTGGACGATGGTTCTAGGGATCTGCCAATTGGAGCGGTGAACATGCCTGACAGATATGAATCTGGTAATCTAGAAGTTGCTAAATCATTTAAAAACAACTGGGAATTAAAGAATAAAACCCCGTTATTAAATTCAAGTATTTCTATGGCTTATGGGAATCAATTTTCAGTTGGAAGTTCTTCGAAGGAGAAAGGGTTGGGCTTTATTGCAGCTTTATCTTACTCACACAGTTCGAATAGAATAGAAGATGGTTTTGTAGGTAGATGGACGGTGCCAAGTGCTGGTCCAAATGGGTCTAAGGAATTGAACCCAGAAAAGGCCTATAAGTTTAACAAGAGCCAGGAATCTGCCAGATGGACAGCAATGGTAGGAAATACACTTAAGTTAAATAGAAAACACAAAATAGGATTGAACCTATTGTATTCTCAGAATGGAACAAAAAATGCCATGAAATTAGAAGGAAAATGGTACGATCAAGAGTCGGACTTCTTTGTTTCTCAAGCGCTGTTGTTTCAAGAAAGAAATTTTGGTAATGCGCAGCTTTCGGGTACTCATATGTTACTGGATTCAATAAAACTTAAAATGACTTGGTCCTCCGGGTATACTATTGGAAAACAAAACAATCCTGATAATAGATACTTCCAGTACGAATACAACAACCTTTCTAATGGAGAAAGAATGTATGAGATGAATACAAATTATGCCGAGCCTACAAGATTATTCCAAAAAATGGACGAGAATAACTTGGATAATAAAATTCATTTTACCTTGCCATTTAAGTTTAAAAAGAACGATTCCAAATTTAAAACAGGAGCAGCTTATACAATGAAAAGTAGAGATTTTAAAGAAAACAGATATGACTTTCCAGATGCAAAAGGTACTCTTCTAACTGAATCTAATGGAAACTTAACGGACTTTTTTAATCAAGCAAATGCCGATGTGAATAGTGGTTGGTACGTAGAAGACGGTTCTGAATTGAGAAATTCCTACACCGCCACTCAAACGATAGTTGCAGCATATGCAATGGTGGATGTAGCCTTAAATGAAAAGCTTAAAATAACTACTGGTGCTAGAATGGAAGCTATGGATTTACAAGTGGAAAGTGCAGACAAAAAGAAAGCAAAAGGAGTATTAAAGAAGACAGACATCTTACCCTCTATCCAAGCGAAATATGCAATAAACAAAAGAACTAATTTAAGATTGGGCTATGGTAGAACATTGGCAAGACCTACGTTTAGGGAGATAGCACCTTTTACTACCTTTAGTTTTGACCAGCCACCTGTAAAAGGAAATCCTTTGTTGGATAGAACCTTAATCGATAACCTGGATCTAAAATGGGAGACTTATCCTAACATGGGTGAGGTTGTGTCTTTTGGTTTGTTTTATAAAAACATGTATAATCCAATTGGGCAGGCTTATGTACCTCAAGCAGCCAATACTGAAATACAAATGGTAAACTTGCCTAGCGCATCTGTTGCAGGTGTGGAATTTGAATTTAAGAAGAGCTTTGCTAATAGGATAAATACAGAATCTGCTTTCAAATGGTTGTCCAATTTTAACATTGGATTCAATACTTCTTACATCTATTCTGTTTCAAAAATAGAGACAGCAGAATTAGCAGCAAGAAGGGAAGTAGATCCAAATGCAAGTGAAACTAGACCTTTGTTTGCTCAATCTCCATTCTTAATAAATGGGATAGTAGGGTATAAAAATGACTCTATTGGATTGGCAATGAACATTAGTTACAATGTTTTTGGAAAGAGGTTAGTGATTACAAGCCAAGGCGCATTATCAGATATTTATGAGCAGTCTAGACAGGCATTGAATTTTGTACTTGCGAAAAGGATAAGTGAGAAATTTAAAATTTCATTCAAAGCGCAGAATCTACTTAACCCAGAGACTAAATTGTCACATGAGTTTAGAGGAGAGGAATATGTTTATTCTAGCTTTAGAACAGGAAGAAGGGTTTCCTTGGGACTTAACTATACATTTTAAATAAGGTTAGAATTTTGACTTTAATAAAAAAAGGTGGTCTTTTATAGACCACCTTTTTTTATTAACTTATTTATCTAGGCAGTATCGCCTGGAGCTAAATTAATTTTTACTCTCAAATTCTCTAGGATGGGCATATTTGTATAAATCCTCCTCAGGTAAATTTTTAAAGTACTCATAGGTTCTTTTCAAACCTTCGGCACGATCTATTGTTGGATTCCAACCTAAAATTTCTTGCGCTTTAGTGATGTCTGGTTTTCTTTGTTTCGGATCATCTTTTGGTAAATCTAAATACACAATTTTTTGATCTGTTCCTGTAAGTTCAATAATCTCCTCTGCAAAATCCTTGATAGATATTTCATTTGGGTTGCCAATGTTTACCGGTTTTTCGTAATCGCTTAATAGCAATCTGTAAATTCCTTCAACCAGGTCATCTACATAGCAGAAAGACCTTGTTTGGCTTCCATCACCAAATACTGTAATGTCTTCTCCTCTTAAGGCTTGTCCTATAAATGCAGGAAGAGCTCTTCCGTCATTCAGTCTCATTCTAGGGCCATAGGTGTTGAAGATTCGAATGATTCTAGTCTCCACATTATGGAAAGTGTGGTAAGCCATAGTAATGGCTTCTTGAAACCGTTTTGCTTCATCGTAAACTCCTCTAGGTCCTATAGGGTTTACATTACCCCAGTATTCTTCCGTTTGTGGATGAACCTCTGGATCACCATAGACCTCACTCGTAGAAGCAACTAAAATTCTGGCATCCTTTGCCAATGCAAGTCCCAAACAATTGTGCGTTCCAAGTGAACCCACTTTCAATGTCTGAATGGGGATTTTTAAATAATCTATTGGGCTGGCTGGCGAAGCAAAATGTAAGATGTAATCTAATTTTCCAGGTATGTGAATGAACTTGGATACATCGTGGTGGTAAAACTGAAATTCTTTTAATTTAAAAAGGTGCTCTATGTTTCTTATGTCACCAGTAATAAGGTTATCCATCCCTATGACATCAAAACCTTCTTTAATAAACCTATCACATAAGTGAGAGCCTAAAAATCCAGCTGCACCTGTTATTAATATCTTTTTATTTGCCATTTAGCCTTTTATTGTTTCAGCACAATTAACCGATTTTCTTCCTATGGATTCATACCTATAACCCAATTCTTCCATAGTTTCATTTTCAAATAAGTTTCTGCCATCAAAAATTGCTTTTGCTTTTAGAAAAGAACTAATTTTATCAAAATCAGGCGTTCTGAACACTGGCCATTCTGTTGCAATAACTAAGCAATCTGCACCTTCCAACCCGTCATACATATTGGAAGAAAATTCCAGTCCATCCATTCCAAGCCTTTCAACATTTTCCATTGCTTCTGGGTCAAAGGCATTTACAGTTGCTCCTTTTGAAGTAAAGTACTTTATCATCTCTAATGCCGGTGCCTCTCTTATATCGTCTGTATTTGGTTTGAATGCAAGGCCCCACATGGCAATTTTTTTACCACTTAAGTTACCTAAATACTTCTCTACCTTAGGTAAAAGGAATGTCTTTTGATCTGCGTTAACTTCTTCTACTGCATTTAGAATTTTAAAATCATACCCAACCTTATTGGAAGACTTTATTAGGGCCTTCACATCTTTTGGGAAACAACTTCCCCCATATCCTATACCAGGGAAAAGGAACCTTTTACCTATTCTAGTATCACTTCCTACACCTGCTCTTACTTTATCTACATCTGCACCAAGTAGTTCGCATAGTCTTGAAATTTCATTCATGAAGGAAATCTTTGTTGCTAGGAATGAATTTGCTGCGTATTTTGTAAGCTCAGCGGATTTTTCATCCATAAAAATTACTGGATTTCCTTGTCTTACAAAGGGCGCATAAAGCTTGCTCATTTTATCTTGTGCTTTTTGTGAACTACAACCTATTACTACTCTATCAGGTTTCATAAAGTCTTCTACAGCAACACCTTCTCTTAAGAATTCTGGATTAGATACTACATCAAAATCAACGGTTGAATTTTTTTCAATAGCTGCTTTTACCAAATCTGCTGTACCTACGGGAACAGTACTCTTGTCTACAATAACCTTGTATTCCGTCATTATTTTACCTAGTTCCTCAGCAACGCCAAGGACATAAGATAAATCTGCAGAACCATCCTCACCTGGAGGTGTAGGTAATGCAAGAAATATTATTTCTGCATCCTTAATCGCATCGTTTAATGAGGTAGTAAATTTAAGTCTGCCTGCTTCTAAGTTCCTGTGAAAAATTACTTCTAATCCTGGTTCGTAAATTGTAATTCTACCATTAGAAAGACTTTCTACTTTGCTAGAATCAATATCTACACAAGTAACTGTATTTCCTGTTTCTGAGAAACACGTTCCAGAAACCAATCCTACATATCCTGTGCCTACTACTGCTATCTTCATTCCTATTACTTTTTTCTATTGGCTTAGCCAATGTTAATTCTTATTTACTATTTGTAGAACCTTCTCCGTTATAAAGGACAAGTGTTCTTCTTTCATCTCTGTATGAATCGGCAAAGATAATACAGAGTTTGTCAATTTTTCTGATACTGGTAAAGAAACATCTTGAAGGTAAGCCTTTTGTTTGTGTAAGGCTACTGGATAATAGACCATGCTTGGAATACCTTGCTCTTGAAGTGCAACTTTTAAAGCATCTCTATCTACACCATTTAATTTCATAGTATATTGGTGAAAAACATGCGTTGTAAAAGAGCTTGTCACAGGTGTGATGATTTTATTTTCTTTAGAAAATGCATCGTTGTAAAAGTTTGCTGCAGCAACTCTATTGTCGCAATAAGTGTCTAGGTGCTTTAGTTTCACATTTAAGATTGCTGCTTGTAAATTATCTAACCTCGAGTTTACGCCTATGATATCGTGGTAGTATTTTGTCTTTTGACCGTGGTTTGCAACCATTTTTATTTTCTCTGCTAGTGCATCATCCTTTGTAAAGATAGCACCACCATCACCAAAACAACCTAAGTTTTTACTTGGAAAAAAGGAGGTGGTTCCTATGTCTCCCATGCAACCAGATTTACTTTTTATTCCTGTAGAATAAACATAATCAGCACCTATGGCTTGGGCATTGTCTTCTATGACATAGAGGTCGTTTTTATTTGCTATGGCCAATATTTCTTCCATGTTTGCGCACTGACCAAAAAGATGAACAGGCGCTATGGCTTTTGTTCTCTCCGTAATAGCATCCTGAATTTTACTTGAATCAATATTAAAAGTATCTTCTTCTACATCTACAAAAACGGGTTTCAATTTTAATAGAGCGATAACTTCAGAAAGAGCAGCATAGGTAAAACCAGGTAGAATAATTTCATCGTCTTGTTTTAAGTCTAAGGCCATAAAGGCAATTTGCAATGCATCGGTACCATTTGCACAAGGAATGACGTGTTTTACATTGAGGTATTTTTGAAGTGATTCCTTAAATTGCTGCACTTTAGATCCACCAATAAAAATACTACTATCAATAACTTGTTGCATCTCCGCATCCACTTCATCCTTTATTTTAAGGTATTGGCTGTGCAAATCAACCATTTGTATTTTCTGCATTCCTTCCATTTGTATATATGGTGCAAATCAACAATATTTAATCTATTTTTTCAAGCAAAATACCCCCGTTACTAAATCCTAATTCAATATAGTTCACTTATTTGCTCAACAAGTATATATTTGCATAGTGAAGAAGATAACGATACTCTTTTTTTTCCTTTGTTTAGCAAGTCTTTCAGGATCCTCTCAGTTTAGAGACTCCTTTGAAAGTTCAAAGGCCATCATACCTAATTTCAGTTATACTTATGCAAAACCATTGGGTTTGTATGGTGAAAGGTTTGGAGCTGCAAATGCAGTAGGTGCTGGTCTTATGTTTAAGACAAAAACCAATTGGTTGTTGGGGGCCGAATACAATGTGTATTTTGGTTCAAAAGTAAAGGAGAATATTCTTCAAAACCTCTATGCTAGTGGTAAGGGTATTATTAACATAGAGGGAGTCTACGATGAGATAAAACTTTACCACAGAGGTTTTTATACAATGGGCTTTGCTGGAAGGGTATTCTCTCTAGGAGTAAATAAGAATAGCGGCATCGTCTTTAAACTGGGCTTTGGTGCAATACAACATAAAATTAAAATGGTATATGAGGAACTCTATTTGCCTGCTTTATCCGGAGATAGTTACAAAGGCTACGATAGACTCACGAATGGTCTAATGACCTATCAGTTTTTGGGTTATCAATTGTTGGATCCTAGAAAAAGGTTAGACTTTTTTATTGGTGTAGATCTTTTACAAGGTTTTACAGAGAATAGAAGAAGCTGGAATTGGGATACTAGAGAAAGGGACACAAGGAAAAGAACAGATCTGCAGTTTGGTATAAAAGCAGGTATCATTGTTCCTATTTATAAGAAAAGCAAATCGGAGGAATTATTTTTTGAAGATTAATGTGGTACAGTTTGGTTTCATACGGTATGTACCTTATTTTTTTATTGGCATCTCCTTTCCATAAAAAAGCAAAAAAATGGATAGCAGGTCGCAAAAATTATTTCCAAGAATTAGAAAAAGCAATTCCACCTAAAGATGGCAAAAGGGTATGGGTGCACTGCGCTTCTTTGGGTGAGTTTGAGCAAGTTAAACCCATAATGGAGAAATGGCTTGAAGCCAACAAAGACTGGAATCTAATCCTTACTTTCTTTTCCCCAAGTGGCTATGAGATAAGAAAAAAGTATGAATTGGCAGCATGGGTGGGATACATGGCCTTAGACACGAGAAGCAATGCCTCTAAGTATCTGGACTTGATTGAACCAGACATGGTGCTTTTTGTAAAATATGAGTTTTGGTATTTTCATTTAACGGAAGTCATTAAAAGAAAAATTCCAATCTATTTAATCTCCGCAACCTTTAGAAAAGAGCATTATATTTTTAAGAAGATTGGCAGAAAAACAAAAAGAGTACTGATGCAATTTTCCCAAATATTCTTGCAAAACCAAGCGTCTTACGATTTGTTAAAGGTCGCAGGATTTAATAACATAACTGTTTCTGGAGATACGAGATACGACAGAGTTTTAGCTCAAGCCAATATGGATGTAGAAATACCAAAAATAGAGGAATGGAAAGATCAACAGAGGACAATTGTGTTAGGAAGTTCTTGGAGTGAAGAGGAAAATAGGATGGTTGCCTTTTTGAAACAGAACAAGAAGTTCAAGGTGATTGTTGCTCCTCATGACATTGGCTTGGCTCATATAAAAAAAATAGAATCTTTGTTTTCATTTACTACTTGTTGTAAATACAGTGACATAGATTTGTCAACCCAGGTTTTAATAATTGACTCTATCGGGATTTTAAGCAAGTTATATAAATACGGGGATATAGCAGTAATTGGAGGAGGTTTTGGAAGAGGGTTGCATAATATTTTGGAACCTATGGCATTTGGTTTACCTACATTTTTTGGGAATATACACAGTAAGTATCCAGAGGCAAAAAAGGCAGTGGAAGAAGGAGTTGGTTTTGAATTAAAAGATTCCATAGATTTGCCAGAAGGTTTGCCTTCTAAAGATGAGGTTAAGAATTACATTAAAAAACATTCTGGTGCTACGGTGAAAGTGCTGGAACATATAAACTTAGGTGTAACGGGTTAAAAAAATTAGGAATGAACAATTTAAAAGTACTATTATTTATGGGATTAATATCATTATTGAGCGCTTGTTTTACAGGAAAGCCAAAACAAGTTGAAGACATAGACAATGTTAAGGTGTCTAAATCAATCTACGATTTTTCTATTAAAACGCAAGATGGTAAAAGTGAAATAAACTTAGCTGATTATAAAGGTAAGAAGATCTTATTTGTGAATGTAGCCTCTAAATGTGGCTATACAGGACAGTATAAGGGCTTGCAATATTTGAGCGAAATGAATGAAGACAATGCGGTGGTAATAGGCTTTCCTTGTAATCAATTTGGTGGCCAAGAACCTGGAGCAGAAGAGGAAATAGCACAATTCTGTGAGAAAATGTTTGGTGTAACTTTTCCAATGACTGAAAAGGTGGAAGTGAAAGGGCCTAACATCCATCCAATTTATGCCTGGCTAACTCAAAAAAGCTTAAATGGAGCATTCGATTCCGAAGTGAAATGGAATTTCAATAAGTTTATTGTTAATGAGGAGGGAATTCTCACAAATTACTATGGTTCAAGTACCATTCCTTCTAGTATTACCTTATAGTTTTTTAGTACAAAATAGTATTATCCTACTAACCAATCAGTTAAGTAGTCGTACCTTTTTTTTGTAAGTTTTGTTTGTTAAAGTCTAATTTTAATTAGACTTTGTAAGCTCAAAACCTCACCACCTTTTAGTTAATTACTTTACCTATACCTAATTCAATAGAAAGAGGAAGATAGGAGCATTTTTTTTAAGATCAAGCTCTACTTTCTATTCCGTTCTTGAAGTATTGAAAAGGTTTAAAAGAAATTTGAGTTTGTTTTAATAGACTCAAAATGTAAGTGTAATAAAAGGTGCTCGACGTATTGTGGTTTTGGTGATCTAATTGTCGGCCCTTTTACTTACATTACTTTCCAAGTTAGTTTACTAGAAGAATTTAGGGAAATGCATTTGCATCAGTTAAGTATGGGCTTATGCATTACGAAAATGGGTATATTGGTCAGCTCGTAAAGTCCCCATAATATTTATTGGCTTAGCCAATTTCTTATTTCCATTTTAATACCACAGATTTAAAACCTTTTTGTACTTTTGAATGGCAATTTAATGTCATTGTCTTTAGAAGAAATAAAAGCTCCAATTAAAGAAGAGCTTAAGGAGTTTGAACAAATCTTCTCTGGAAGCATGAAGTCTTCCGTTCCTTTACTTAATACCATTATGGGCTATATAGTAAAAAGAAAGGGGAAGCAAATGAGACCTATGTTCGTCCTACTTGCTGCACAATGCTTTGGGAAGGTAAATGAGCGTGCATATAGAGGGGCTTCTTTAGTAGAGCTTTTGCATACCGCTACCCTTGTTCACGATGATGTAGTAGACGATTCTCATAAACGCCGTGGCTTTTTCTCTATAAATGCTTTGTGGAAGAATAAGATTGCTGTTTTGGTAGGAGATTATTTATTGTCTCAGGGCTTGCTCTTATCCATAGACAAAGAGGATTTTGATTTGTTAAAATTAGTATCTACAGCCGTTAGAGAGATGAGTGAAGGCGAACTATTACAAATAGAAAAAGCTCGAAAGCTCGATATTACAGAAGAGGTTTATTACGATATCATTACTAAGAAAACAGCATCGCTTATTGCTTCTTGCTGCGCAATAGGTGCAGCCTCCACTTCTCAAGATAAAGACCAAATTGAAAAAATGAGACTTTTTGGAGAGAAGGTAGGAATTGCATTTCAGATGAAGGACGATTTATTTGATTATGGTAAAAGGAAGATAGGGAAACCCACTGGGATAGACATTAAAGAGAAGAAGATGACGCTTCCTCTTATTTATACCTTAAACAATTGTTCTAAAAAAGACAAGAAATACATTATCAACTCAGTTAAAAACCACAGCAACGACAAGGAAAGAGTAACTGAAATTATTGAGATGGTAAAAGCACATGGTGGAATAGATTACACCATCCAAGAAATGAATAAAGTCTTGCAAGAAGCATACGTCTTATTGGAAGAAATGGGAATCAACAGGTCTCACCCAGAACTTAAGAATTTGGTGCAATATGTTATAGACCGTGAGGTATAGAGGAGTATTTCCGTTTTGCTTTTATTATAAAATTTGCGCAAACCTTATGGAATAGGTATACTTTGTGACGTTTACCTTCGTTGAACTGATAGTATAAAGTATTATATTTGTTAAAGAATCATGGGGAGCTACCAAGAAATACTTTCTAAGTTAGTTAAGTTCAAAAGTAAGTACTACAAAAGCAGACTTATTAAAGGGCTTTTACTTGCATTTGCTGGAGCATTGACCTTATTTGTGCTTGTTTCTGTATTGGAGTATTATGGAAGATTTAGCCCCGCTGTTAGAACCACGATATTTTATTCATTCTTTGCTTTCTGTGCTTTTCTTTTGGTGCGATTTATCGCCATCCCTGTTTATAAATTGATAAACTTGAATACGGCAATGAGCGACTCAGAGGCTTCTTTGTTGATAGGGAAACACTTCCCTGAGGTGGAAGACAAGCTTTTAAATGCGCTACAACTTAAAAAACAGGCAAGCGAACTAGGGAAAAATGAGTTGTTATTAGCGGGAATCGATCAAAAAATAAAAACAATAAGGCCTATTCCCTTTGTAAATGCTGTTAACTATAAGGAAAACAATAGGTATGTCAAATACCTTTCGGTTCCTCTTCTTCTAATGGGTGTTATCCTATTGTTTCAATCAAATATTATAAAAGACAGTAGCGAGAGATTGCTCAATCACAATCAGGAATTTAAAAACAGGGCACCTTTTGATTTTATCCTTAAAAACGACAATTTAAGCGCATTAAAAAACGACGAGTATACCATTGAGCTGAAACTGAAAGGAAGCAGTATACCTAAAGAAGTTTATCTAAACTTAGATGGTAATCCAATAAAAATGAAAAAGAACAGCGCCACTTCTTTTTCCTATTTGATAAACAATGTCACGAAGGCTCACGAATTCAATTTTAAATCAGGTGAATTTATTTCGGACGAGTATAAGCTAAAGGTTAACCCCAAGCCCCTAATGGTCAAATTTTCTGCCCAGCTTAATTACCCAAGCCATACTGGACTTAAATCTAAAGTCATTCAAAATGTAGGCGATTTGGAATTTCCTGTGGGAACAAGTATTAAGTGGGATTTCAATACGAAAGAAGTGTCTGAAATTGAAATGATTTCCAATAAAGAGCTACTAAGTCCAATTTTAAAAGGAAAGGATAAGTTTGTTTTTCAGAAAAGGTATTTGCGTTCTTCCACTTACCAGATCAAACTGCTCAATTCCTATGTAGAAAATCCAGATTCTGTGACTTATAACATTCAGGTAATTTCAGATAAGTACCCAACCATTAATATAGAGGAGAAGGAGGACTCTACTGGATTAAACAATAAGTATTTCTTTGGCAAGGCCACGGATGATTATGGGATTTCTAAGATTACTTTCAATTATGTCTTTAAGAAAACAGAAAACCAAGAAATCGAAATAGGAAAGAAGTATTCTAAGCAAATAGAAAGACCGGGTGGGACAGACAAGTCATTTTACCATTACTGGGATGCGGATGGAATGAACCTTTTACCCTCTGATCACATAGAGTATTACTTTGAGGTTTGGGATAACGATGGAATAAACGGTAGTAAGTCTTCTAAGAGCAAGGTATTTACTTTCTCAACACCTACTAAGGAGCAACTGAAAGAAAAGAAGGAAGACAACAGTAAGAAGCTAAAAAATGCCATGGCCTCTGCTCAAGAAAAAGCAGCAGAGCTTCAAAAAAAGACCCAAGAACTGAAGAAGGAACTCTCAAGTAAAAGGAACCTTAGTTGGCAGGATAAGAAGAAAATACAAAACTTGTTAAACGAACAAAAAGATTTAGAGAAAAAACTTGAGAACCTCCAAAAGGAAAATGAGCAAAGCAATAAGGAACAAAACCAGTTTAAAAAGCCCAAAGAAGAGCTTTTAAAGAAGCAACAGGAACTTAAAAAACTCATGGAGGAGGTAATGACCCCTGAAATGAAAGAGTTGTATAAGAAACTGGAAGAGTTGATGAAAAAAAACAACAAGGAAGAGATCCAGAAACATTTAGAAAAAATGAAACTAAATGACAAGGAGATGGAGAAACAACTCGATAGAGCTCTGGAACAAATGAAGCAGATGGAGGTTGATCAAAAAATGGATGAAGCTATTGACAAGTTGGAGGAGTTGGTTAAGAAACAAGAAGACCTTGCAAAAGAAACAGAGGAGAAAAGTTTAAGTAAAGACGACATAGTTAAAGAAGAAGAGAAGCTGCAAAAAGAGTTTGATGAATTGAAGAAGGAATTAGGAGATTTGGAAAAGAAGAATTCAGAATTAGAGTCGCCGATGGACCTTGATACAGAGAAGGAGACTCAAGAAGCAGTGTCTCAGGAAATGCAGGATGGTAAGGAGAGTGCTGGTAAAGGAAAAAATAAAAAATCCTCTGAAAGTCAAAAATCTGCAGCGCAAAAGATGAAAAAAATGCAAGAATCTTTGAAGAAGCAAAAAGAAGATGCAGATGAGCAACAGAACGAAGAAGATTACCAAACCTTAAGGGGTATTTTGGAAAACTTAGTTCAGCTTTCTTTTGATGAAGAAGAGTTATTGGAAGAGTTTAGAACCATAAGGGAGTATAACCCTAGGTACATTGAACTAGCACAAAAACAGAAAAAAATAAAGGACGATGCAAAAATAATTGAGGATTCTTTGTTTGCCTTGAGCAAAAGAAACGTAGCTGTCCAAGGTTTTATTAATAAGGAAGTAGGCAAGATGAATTACCACATGGAGGGAGCCTTAGATAACTTAAAGGTACGTTATACCTATAGGGCTGTAAGAGACCAGCAGTATGCGATGACTAATATGAATAATTTGGCTGTGATGTTGAGCGAAGCCCTAAAGCAAATGCAGGACCAAATGAAGAAAGATGCCGAGGCGAAGGCTTGTAAGAACCCAGGCAAACAACCGGGTAAAAAGCCTGGGAAGAAATCTGGAAAGAAGCCAGGCAGTAAAATGGGTGATATGAAAACCAAGCAAAAGAAACTAAGTCAAATGCTGGGAGAGATGAAGAAGAAAATGGAGAATGGTCAGAAACCATCTTCAGAGGGTTTTGCAAAAATGGCAGCACAGCAAGAAGCCATGAGAAGGGCATTACAACAATTGCAAAAAGAACTTGGAGAGCAAGGGAAAGGTGGGAAGTTAGGAGATCTTAAGAAAACAGAAGAGCTCATGGACGAACAGGAAAAAGATTTAGTGAATAAAAGGATTACACCAGAAACATTAAAAAGAAACGAAGAAATCCTTACTAGGCTTTTGGAGCATGAAAAGGCAGAGAAGGAGCAGGAGACGGAGGATAAGAGAGAAGCGAATGAGGCAGAGCAAAAGGAAAGGACTACTCCTCCCGAGATACAAGAATATTTAGACAAAATAAGAAGAGAGCAAGAGCTTCTTAAAACAGTTACTCCTGGTTTAAGTCCATATTACAAGGAGAAGGTAAAAGAGTATTACCGACAGTTGGGGAGCTAATGAAAATCATATTTTAACAAGAACTATTTTCTTATTTTTGCGGCATGCAATTGCATAATAAAATTAATACAGACGAACTAAGGGAGAAAATACGTACCAGTAAGGAAGAACGAACCACTCTCTCTTTTTACCAGTACTATAACCTGGGTAACCCTTACCTTTTTAGAGATCATTTGTTTATCATGTGGGATAAATTGAAAGTCTTGGGGAGGATATATGTTGCGCATGAAGGAATAAATGCTCAAATCTCAGTACCTACCCAAAACTTGGATAAGTTCAAATCAAAGTTATCAGAAATTACCTTTTTAGATGGCATACGATTAAATGCAGCAATAGAGGACGATGGTAAATCTTTTGTAAAGCTGCAGATTAAAGTTAGAGATAAGATTGTAGCCGACGGGATAGTAGACCCTGATTTTGATCCTACAGATAGAGGGACCCACTTAAAAGCAAAGGAGTTTAATGCGCTTACGGCAGATGAGAATACCATTGTGGTAGACATGCGTAACCACTACGAAAGTGAAGTGGGGCATTTTGAAAATGCTATTTGTCCAGATGTAGATACTTTTAGAGAACAATTACCCCTTGTTGCCAAAGAGTTGGAACCGATGAAGGACAAAAACATTGTCATGTATTGCACGGGTGGAATCAGATGTGAGAAGGCAAGCGCTTACATGAGGCACAATGGGTACAAAAATGTTTACCAACTCGAAGGTGGAATCATAGAATACGCAAGACAGGTTAAAAACCAAGGACTTGAGAATAAGTTCAAGGGTAAGAATTTCGTGTTTGACGATAGATTGGCCGAAGCTATTTCGGAGGATGTCATTGCAAATTGCCATCAGTGTGGAGAACCAGCAGATACGCATGTAAATTGTGCCAATACAGGTTGTAATCTACTTTTTATTCAATGTGCTAGCTGCAAGGAGAAAATGGAACACTGTTGTTCTGATACATGCATAGAGGTCATTCACATGAATGAAGATGACCAAAAAGAATGGCGTAAAAAACACCGTGAAAAAAAGAAGCTTTTTAGCAAGGGTCGTTTTGAAAATTCAAAAAGCACCTAGTTTACAAAGAGCATGGCGTAGGATCTGTAAACTCTAGATTGCATTCCTTTATTTTTGTAAAACCACCTTCTACATTAATGATGTTAAACTTTCCTTTCTGCATTAGGATGGAACAAGCAATGACAGAGCGATAACCTCCAGCGCAATGCACAAAAACATCATCCGTTTCTGGGTATTCCGTATAATTTTCTTGGATGTTATCCAGAGGGAGTAAGGTTGCATTTACCAGGTGTGAAGCATTCCATTCGCCTTGTCTTCTAACATCTGCAATAATAGTAGGATTGATTTCTTCGAATGTTTTAACATCTACTGTACGAACTCTTCCTATATCCTCTTGCGCTACTAGCCAAGTTTCAAAACCACCTTCTAAATAACCGATGCAGTTGTCGTAACCTACTCTTGCTAATCGAGTAACTGTTTCTTCTTCTTTTCCTACTGGGCAAACAAGCGCAATTTTTTGATTAATATCCTCAATCAACGTTCCTACCCAAGGGGCAAACCCTCCATTAACACCAATAAATAAGGAATTAGGTATATGCGATTGCACAAACTCTTGCTCTGTTCTTGTGTCTAATACAAGAACATCTTTTTGAGCTATGATGTCCTTAAATTGGGCTAAGCCAATTTTTTTCGTTCCTTGCTCCAGAACCTCCTCAATGTTGTTGTATCCTTTCTGGTTCATAGCCGCATTTTTAGCAAAATATTGTGGTGCAGGCGCAAGTCCATCAAGTACTTCGGCCACGAATTCTGCTTTACTCATGTCTGCACGAAGCGCATAGTTCGACTTTTTTTGGTTGCCTAAAGTATCAAATTTTTCCTTACTTAGATTCTTACCACACGCACTTCCGGCTCCATGTGCTGGATAGACAATGGTACTATCTGGTAAGGGCATGATTCTATTTCTTAAGGAGTCAAATAACATGGCAGCAAGATCTTCTCTTGTATAATCTGTTTTAATTGCTAAATCTGGTCTTCCTACATCACCGATGAAGAGGGTGTCACCAGAAAAGATACAGTGAATTTCTCCCTTTTCATTTCTAAGCAAATAGGTGCTTGATTCAAAGGTATGACCTGGCGTATGCAAAACTTCAATGGTAATATTACCTAGCTTAAATACTTCGGTGTCTTTGGCAACGTGCACAGGGTAGTTTGTGTTAGCATTGGGACCATAAACAATAGTGGCACCAGTTTCTTTTGATAGACCTACATGTCCAGACACAAAGTCGGCATGAAAATGCGTTTCAAAAATATATTTTAGTGCTACTTGGTTTTCTTCAATAAGATCGAGGTATGGTTTTGTTTCTCTAAGTGGATCTATGATTGCAGCTTCTCCATTACTTTCAATGTAGTATGCTGCTTCTGCTAAGCAGTCGGTATAAATTTGTTCAATTTTCATAGTTATACAAAGATAGTGAGAAGTATATTACGATAAAATGATTTTTTACAGGAATATGCATGCGGTAATTCGCTGAAATCAGCGAATATTGTATCAATGTTAGAACAAAAACTAAAAAGTTTTGTAGACTTGGTGTTAGAAGCACTAGAAAGAAAAACTTTCATTGGCTTAGCCTTAATGAATAAAAAGGATAAGGAAAGTGATCTTAGAAGCTGGAAGGCCAAGGTTATAACTACAAAAAAGGGAGATAGGTTAAGTGTTGTATACAGACACACAACCAAGGATATAACCAAAAATTATCCATTTGATGCGGTAGATGAAATTGTTAAGGACGGATTAGGGAATAGATTCTTTCAGGCAGAGTTAAATACGACTGAAAAGGATTATTTCTTTGCAATAACGGGATTAAATGTTGTTAAAATCAAAGAATCTGAACCAAAATCGACAATTGTTCCAGAAAAATCACACGACAAGACAAAAAAGAGACTTATTTCAAATAAAAATGCAAGTTATTTGCAAGAATTGGGTGTTGTTGGGCCAAATGGAAAGGTTAAAAGCGACAAACAGGATAAATTTAAGCAAATTAACAAATTTGTAGAGATTATTGATGGTTTAGTAAAGGGTAAAGGCTTTGCAAAGGACTTTTCTGTTGTGGATATGGGAAGTGGCAAAGGATATCTCACTTTTGCTTTGTACGATTATCTAAAAACAAATTTTTCTACTAAGATAAACGGAGTGGAAATGAGGGAAGATATGGTGGAGAAATGTAATGCTATTTCTCAAAAAGTAGGCTTTGAGGGATTGTCGTTTCAACGGGGAAGTATTCAGGATATTGAATTGGAGAAGGTGAATTTATTAATTGCTTTGCATGCTTGCGATACTGCAACAGATGATGCTATCTTTAAAGGGATAAAAGCGGGTGCTGATATAATAGTTTGTGCACCTTGTTGTCATAAACAGGTTCGAAAGTCCATGCATACGGAAAACGAATTGTCTTATATTTCTAAACATGGGATTCTTGAAGAGCGACAAGCAGAAATGCTAACGGATACAATTAGAAGTTTAATTTTAGAAGCTCATGGTTATAAAACCAAAGTTTTCGAATTTATTTCTACTTCGCACACACCAAAGAATGTGATGATCATAGGAGAGAAAAGAAAGGAATTGGATTCTCAAAGTATGGAGAAAGTGGCTCAACTTAAAAGCCTGTTTGGACTGAAGAACCACTATTTAGAAGACTTGTTTGCCAAATAACGACTTGGCCTATAACCTCATTTCATGGTCATTTGCACCTTTTCTTCGTAGCTAGTAGCTTTTGGAATTAAGATGGTTAGAATAATGTAAATTAGGATAGGAGAGCCAAAGGTAAATAGCATGATAATAAAGGCAAGCCTAATAATTAGCGCATCTATACCAAAATAGTGGCCTAAGCCGGAACAAACTCCAAAAATTACTTTGTCGTCTGAATCTCTAAAAAGTTTTTTCTGTCTTGGTTGGTATTTGTCCTCCATGTTTGTTTTGTTCGAATTTGTACTGTTGTTGTTTTGTTTTGTATTTTCATCGAACTGAGATGGATCTCCAATGGTGTTTATGACATGCAGTACTTCATCAACTCCAACTGGGTTTGATGCATTGTTTGTTTTTTCAGATAAAAGTTCTGCCATACGAGCCTCCATGTCATCCATGATTTCATCTCCACCTTCTTCAGTTCTAAAGTGTTTTCTAAGATGGTTTATATAGGCATCTAGTTTAGTAAAGGCATCGTCGTTTATTTGGAATACCTTCCCGCCTATATTTATGCTAATTATCTTTTTCATTTTATTGTTTTTCTATTGTTTTTATGGTTTGTCCTAACTGTTTCCAGGTGGCTTTTAAGTCTTTTAAGAATGCTTCGCCATCCTTAGTGATTTTGTAATACTTTCTTGGAGGACCTTGTTCCGATTCTACCCATTTATAGGAAGTAAGACCAGCATTTTTTAATCTAGTGAGTAATGGGTATAGTGTACCTTCTACTACTATGAGTTCACTGTCTTTCAGTTTCTTTATTATATCCGATGCATATATTTCTTCCTTGTTTACCAATGTAAGCACACAAAATTCAAGGATTCCTTTACGCATTTGGGAAATTGTATTCGCCACGTTCATGGTGCAAAGATATGTGTATTTATAGTACTATGCAATACATAGTTCTATAAACGATACGATTTAAACGATAATGTGTCTTTAATCAGTATTCATTTTTGGCTTGAACCATAAAACGAAACAAAAAACAAGGATTAATAAAGGGTATAGGCAGTTAAAAACAGAATGAAGCTTTATTGCTCCTTCCCTTCATACCATATCGCAATGCGACACTAAAATGGATCTATTTTTAATAAATAATAGCTGTTTATGGAGTTACGTTATTTTTTATCTCCCTATACCTTTTCCTTGCCTCCACGACAAACATACTGGAGTTGTAATCTAGGATTAGTTTTTCATAATACTCATTGGCTTTAGCCGTATTCTTAAGTTTGAATTGGTATATGTCTCCCAACCTATAAAGGGCATTGTCCGCAAGGATATCTTGAGAATGGTTTTCTACTATTTTAGAATAAAATGCAATAGCCTCTTGCCATTTTCTCTGTTTCTCACTCATTTTACCAAGGGCAAAGAGTATTTCATCTTCTAGAGTATGGTTGGGGTAAAGAATGGATATTGCTTCTAAATCTTCCTGCGCTTCTTCAAATTTATTTTGAAAGATTAGCAGCTCAGCTTGTGAATACAGAACCATAGGTTGCTCCGTACTATCCATGCCCATGTTGTCTTGGATAAAAAGGGAAAGTTTAATGGCATTGTTAGATATGAGTTGAGTGGTAGCTGCTTTCAGTACTTCTAATTGAGTCTGTGCCCATTCAAATTCGCCCCTAAAATAAGCCAATCTAGCATTTTTAAATTTTGCTTCCTGCCCTAGAGCTTCTTCTGCAAAATCTTTTTCTACTTGAGAATACAATAAGGCGGGTTCCCAGACATCGCCACTGATAAGATAGATGTCTGCTAATTGAAGTTTTGTTTCTGCTTTTATCCTTTGGTTTAAAATAGAAATGGAATTGGTTCTTTCTAAAATATCTATGGCCGATTTGGTATCGTTTTTATAATAGGCGTAAAGCGTTGCTAGTTTTCTTTGTATGGAAACAGACCTTGGAGTGTAGATATTATCACCAATGTATTCGATAAAGTCTTTCTCCAGGGCATCTAGTTCTAATGGTGGAAGAAACCCTTCTTGCACCAATTGCCTAAAACGATTGTCTAGGAGCCCTACTCTTGCATCTTCATAGTAAATGGATTTTCCCCCTTTTTCTACAATGTATTCATACGCTTTTGCCGCCCATTTGTATTCGAAATTGCTTTTGTATATCGCTGCCATGTCTAGCATTGGCTCCCCATCTTCTTTCAAGCGTTTGTCTATTGCTCTAGTTTGAATGAAGGCAGATTCCCAATTCTTTTGTTGTACAAAAGTCCACATCAGTAAATCATTGAGTGCAAGGGAAGAAGAGTTTTTACTAATTCTGGCAATTAGTTTTTCTTGCAGAATGGCAAAGTCATTTGTTGTTGAGAAAGAAGAAACTTGTGTTTTAATTTCCTTAATGTAGCCTTCATTCTCTTCCAGTAGATCCAAGTATTCATCAAATACTTTATCCATCTGATTCAATTGTAAATATAGTGTTGCAAGCTCCAAAGTAAAAGCCCTTTTATCACCCATTACTTTCCTTCCCCTTTCGTATGTCTTAAGTGCATAATTGGTTTTAAAACGCTTCTCGAATGCCTTAGCAAGATCGCCTATTCTCTGGTAATCAGGTACTATATCTTTTATAAGGTTAGCATAGATTTTCTCTGCTTTCGCATTTTCTCCTTTGTTTTCTTGAATATAACCCTCATCGACTTTGTAAGAGAATTGCTTGGGAAAGGTTTTTATTTTCTTCTTAATTAGTTTCTCCGCAGTTTTAAAGTCATCTAATTCAAACAGACAGATTAAGTAATTATCATAGAGGTAAAAGGATCCAAAATCTTTTTTGACTAAACCTTGGTATACATCTGCTGCTTTTTGGTATTCCTTTTCGGCAAAGTAATGTGCCGCTAAAGCTTCTTCTTCGTTTTGTGCGAATGCAAGTGTACTTGCTAGTAAAGATATGGTAAGTAATAGGTATTTCATCCCTTATTCAAAGATAACGCTTTCCTTATTTAAATGTTCTTTACTCGTAAATTGATTTATAACCTTCTGGTCTTTTTGATTCATGGTAATTATGAATCAAAAATTGTTCCCAAGTGCGGTGTGGTCTTATTCCATTCTTGTAGAATCGAAAGAATATTTCCCAATCTTCGTCACCCCAGGAAGTGAATTCTTCGTTGAAAAAACCCACTTCTTTTAGCTGTGTTTTTGTGGTAGCAAATATTCCTTTTCCTTCTGTTTTGTATTTCCCATTTTCGCCATTTTTATCCAAATGGAAGGAGATAGGGAACCAAGAACTTTTAGTAGAGATGTATTTATTCAGTAGTTCTACGATATTGGTTGGTAGAGACATGTCTGCATCGCAAATAAAGACTAATTCTGTATTGGATTGTTTGATTGCTTTGTTAAAGGTGTACGCTCTTGTGAAATTTATATTTTCATTTTTAAACGTGAGATTCCCATCCCATTTACTTTCAATTTCTCTTTTTAGGTTATTCATGTCCTTGGAGTTACAATCGAAAACAGAAAGCTCTATCAGTTCTTTGTTTTGGCATTGATTAATGGAATCTAAAAGATGCAGGTAGTTCTGGCTTCTGTTTTTTAGACCTGTACAAATCGTAATTGGTTCCAATTTCTTCCTTTTTAAACAAATAGAAAAGTAACCCTTCATATCCGTCCATAGAGTCCATGGTCCACCAAATTTTCTTTGAGGTGCTTTGAATACGTACCACAAGAATTGCTTCAATTTAGGCGGTATATATTTTTTCAATTCCTTAGTCAATTACCTGGATAGCAGTCCTATACAATTGGCTGTTCTTTTGTAGAACTATAAAATACATGGCCGATGACAAGTTTTTTGGCAAGGCCAATTTGTTTCCTTTGACAAGGATATCCCTTTGCATCAGTTTACCATCAACAGAATAAATACTGGCCTTATAGCCCTCTAGCTCTCCAGTAAAATCAAAATGAATGGTTCCATTTTTCTTTACAGGATTAGGGTATATACTCAACTTTTCTGCTTTAAGATCTGTAATAGAGACAGCAAAATCTAATGTAAAGGTTGAACTAATACTATCGTTGCTGTTAACTTGTTCCAATGGATGGTCTGTAAAAGCTACTAAGGAATAATCCCCTTTGTTTTCTCTTGAAAACCCTTTGGTAAGGGTAAAGCTCTTTACTTCTTGTGAGTCTAAGGATGTTTTTACCGTATCCGTATACACCATACTCCCATTGGAATAAATTTCAACTATGGCATTAACACTGTCTGTAATAGGGTAATTTGCAAGTTGACCTATTTCAATGGTTGGGAAAATCATAGCACTTGCATCTGTCAGTATAGATTGTCCATCGTTAGGATATACAATGCGGATCGCAGAAGCATCAACTTTCTTAACAGCATAAAACCGGACTCTAAGGGTATCGTTTGCTGGATCTTGGTCAATTGGCAACATACTAATAAAAGTAATGTTGTAGAATCCTTGTAGGGAAGGGGAGAAAATTTTAGAAAAGATAGTCGCTTTCCTAGTTCCTGAGTCCAAATCGGATACGGTACTCATCTCATTGTAGACCTCTAAGTTAGTAGGATCTTTAATGATACATTGTATATCCCAGTTATCGGGTAAGTTATCAATTCCTAAATTCTTAATAATGAACCGAGGTAAAAAGCTTTCCGTATTTACATAAACACTGTCTTTTCCATTTGGAATGAATGCACTATCAGCAGAAACATCAATTTCTTTGTAGGTGTAAATGCTTTTTACCAATGTGTCGTTGTAGTGTTTGTAGTCTTTACCTAAGTCTGCAATCGCGTAGATTTTAATTTCTCCGGCCTTGTTGGGTATGAAAGTAGAGTCAAATTCAACTTCTAAAGATTGGTTACTATTCAGTTTTATTTGCTTTGTGTTTTGGTAAAATCTTGAGCCATTGGAGTGGGCCTCGAAACGAACATCAAAGAGGGTATCTGCATTTAAGAAACCAAAATTGCTAAAGGTTATTTTTGGCTTAAGTATAACCATGCTTTGCTTGTACAAAGAATCTGGTTCGGGCATCGAAAACTTTATTGGCACAATGTCGTATGGGGCACCTACAGTAAATTTACTATAAAATGTATCGTTCGTTCTTAACTGGTCTACATCTAGTTCTGTATATGCCTCCATAGTATAGAATCCCTTTACATCAGGCTTAAATCCTTTGAATTCAAATTCTACAGAGTCCTTTGCATTTACATTGTTATTTGTTCTATCCGTATAGACTAAGGTATTGTCTTTGTAAATATTTAAGGTAGTATAAAAACTAAAAGTTTGGTCTAATAGTCCAAGGTTATTCACTAGAACTTTAGGTTTAATAAGCGTTGTACTTGGTTCTACAACTACACCTGCCAATGGCAAAAGGGATTTAGTAGGACTAACATCATTTGATTTTTGAACCTTAAATGGTACGATCAAGGTATCGTTTTCGGGGTATTGATCTCCCGTAAGGATTGTGTACACCCTAAGTTCAAAATCTCCTTCTTGATCACAGTAAATAATTGGCATGTCCACAAAAGCAGATTCACCTGCCTTAATGGAAAGCACAGAAGAATCTCTCCAAATTCTATTCTTTGCACCGTCAAACAATTCGTATTTACACTCTATACCATTTGCATTTCTTGAAGAGGTATTCGCCACAAGAACAGAAGTATAGATTACATCTTCATTCAATTCATATACTCCATTTATGCTTGGATCAAAGGAAAAGGAAGGACTCACATCGAGCTCTTTTAAAACATCAAAACCATCAAAAAAGGTGTCTTTGTGTGATAAGGTATCTGGAACAACAATTACTCTAACAACGTAGTCGTTAAGCGAAAGAGGGTAAAAAGTAGAATCAAATATTAACTCTTTTGTTTCAAAAGGTTTCAAGGTGTCTTTTCTGCTACTAGTGTACACTAAATTAGAACCACTAAATGCAAATATCTCAAAGGTAGTAGTAAAGGACATGTTCTCTTTTCTAATCCCTTGATGTCTTGCCCAAGCCTTGGGCGCCATAGTATCTCTAAACTTGTAGTCTATCGTTCCTTTGGGTGCAGTAACACTGTCAATAACAATTTCTATGTACTTAGGAACAACGACTGTCTTTCTAAATGTGTCGTTTACTTGGACACTATCCGTAGCTAGATTTGTATAAGCAACCATTAAATAGTTACCGGGGTCACTAAATACCAAGGATTTATTAAATGTAATCTCTCTTGTAAGTCCAGAACTTAGACTATCGCTTTTAGTATCTTTATAGATTAGATTCCCTTTATAGTAGCACTCCACTACTGTGTTAAAAGGTGTTTTTTGATCTGTAGATCCATAGTTTAATATTTTTACTACGGGTGCTAAGGTATCAGACCCAAAAACTCTTAAAGTATCTTTAGGAAAAGGTATTCCAATTGCAGCCACATCATGGCCCTCTTGAATCCTTGGCTCTATCATAAATTTAAAGTTAGCGCCTGGTGCAAAGTCAGTCCAAGTAGTGCTTCCAGCAGGAGAGGCAAACAAGAAGGTGTTCTTACGAACAGGTATATCGTTTTGGTAACCAAAGGCAACATTTAAAGTACCTACTTGCCTAATACCAACATAAAAATTTCCGTTTACATCAACAGCAGGAAGAACGGGCAATACTGTAAATGCCTGACTAGAGACCAAGGTGTCTGAAATGTAAACTAAGGTACCTGGATTTCCATTTGTTCCATCTGCTTCCCAAATTCCCATTTGGTAAGTTCTACCTAAGACACCAAAGTTGACACTTACTTGATTGATTTTTTTGGGAGTGTTTGAATAAAATTTTGCTACAAAGTCCCCGTCGTTTCCATTAAAACCTATACCACCAGGAACAACTGTAGATAAGGTGTTTCTATAAGAGTATAGATTTTTATTTGCCAATCTAAAACTTCCTTGAATGTCATTGTTGTTGTTTTCGTCTTTTGCAACTTGAATGGTTACAGTATCGAGACCATATTTTGTAGGTTTAAGTCCAGTGAATGTTATGTACCGCTCTTCATCCTTCTTCATATCGTAGACCCAAAAAGAGTCTGTAAGGTCGTTTACCCCTCTACTTTTGGCATAAAACATGATCGAGTCGATTGCTTGTTTCCCTACGTTTCTAATAATTGCTTTCATACTATCCTCGTTACCAAGCGGAACGGGTAGTTTCCCTAATGAATAATGCTTTACAACTTCTATGTCCTTGTTGTATCTCGGGAAATTAATTTTAAGAGTAGGGTGGTAGTCAGAGCTACCGGTAGTTCTGTTGGGTATTGTATCTCCTCTTCCTCTGACAAATTTTGTTTGATAGTCTGCAAAAAAGGTATTTCTAATTTTATCGGTTACAGCCCAAGAAATATTCTGGAACAAACCTGTAAATTGATGGTATTCTACATAAACTACTAGGTTGTGACCTTTTGTAGTGTCGTACACAAAACCACTATCAAAGGGAAATTTCTTAAAACCTTCTGCTCCAGATATGATGGTTGATGGATTGCCATTATACACTTCTGTTACGTCCGTTGCAACGGATTCCAGGTACCAATTGATGTTTGGCGTATCTAGATTTGTTGAATCTGTGTGTTGCACAAGAATACGCATTTTCACATTTCCAGATATCCCAAGAGCCCCTGATTTAAAGAATTCAAAGCTAGAAATGGTATCTCCATGTTGCATGGATCCGAAGTTATTCGAAGTGTACAAATACATATACCTTCCATTGGAGCTGTCTATTGCATTTGTATTACATGGACCATAAGTGGAAGTTCGAAAGTTTGTAGTCCCTATAGTAACAGATTGTGCCTTTGTTTCAATGTTGAAAACTGATAACAAGAAAAGCGATAAAATAAGTAATAATTTATGCATAATGAACTCGTGAAAATAACATTTTATAAGGTATTATTTTTAATATTAGTGCAATATTTGGTTACTCTTTTAGGAAACGTACTCTTTTAAATACGAATAAGGGTCGTTTAACCAACCCTTTTTGGTAGTGATTGTTGCTCTATGAAGTATGGCACTATCCTTCTTTAAAAACTCAGGTAAAACGTATTCCATTAGGTCATTGCCAAAGCCATGAGAAGCATCTGCGGGCAGTTCTGCTGGCAAATTTGTTACTGCCATTACATCTATGGTATTTGGTAAATAGGGAGCACATTCCTCCTGTTTTTTAGGATCCCATCCAATTACTGGGTCGTGAATAGGTGTTGCTCTAAGTGTAATTGGGATAGATCCTTCCACGTCGCAGGTAACATCAGCAATTACCTTTATTCGAAACATTGGCTTAGCCGTATCTTCTTTTGTAAAGAAAACTGGCAGGTCCTCTTCCCAGTATATGCCATTTATGAGTAAATCTGTCTCACTTAAATAAGACTCGAATTTCATGTTGTAGTCTTGGTGGTTCTCGTAAAAATGAAAATTATCCCAAGTTGCTTTGTCCTTTCTTTCAAACAAGTCTCCATCCTCCAAAAGACAATAAACAGCTTTTTCTCCCTGGTAATCAAGGAATTCAGATGGGCTTAGTTTTTTAATTTTACAATGCTCAAGGACTTCCATAGCTCCATGCGACACTCTACCTCCGCCAGTGATGACCATTTTAATTTTGGGCACTTCCATTGCATCTAATTCCGCTTTCATCTCTGCAAAATCTTTGCATTTATGCGCTGGTTTAAGGGAAAATGATTTGTGTTTTTGGCCCCAAGTAAGCAGTCCATTGTAGGCACCTACTATTCCAGCATACCTTCCAAAACCTAAGATTCTTCGTCCATTGTCGTGTGTGAGTGTTTCGTAATCTATGAGTTCAATTTTCTTCTTTAAGATAGCCTTAAGCATACTTCTGTTGTAGGGTTGTTCTTTAATGGTGTGAGAAAAGAAGAGGTATGTTTTTTCAGGAATTAGGCTTTCTACTGGTACTTCTTTTACTCCAAGTAATATCGTTGCTTCGCTTATGTCCTCTACTACTTTAATGCCACAGTCTCGATACGCTTTATCGTCAAATGTCCGTTCGGAGGAAGATTCTACTTGAATATCAAAATCGGTGTGCTTATCTAGAAACGCTTTGCAATTTTCTGGTGACAATGCTGCCCTTGGGTCCACTGGCTGCTTATTCTCCTTAATAATTCCTATTTTTAATGTCATTTTGGCAAAGATAATTTAATTTGGTTTTCCTTTTAGCTTAAATTAAACCTTTTGCACTATTTTTGGAGTGTATTATTTAGACATGAAAAATTTTATTGTAATTTTATACCTTCTCTCATTGGGAACTTGGGCAACAGGGCAATCTGCTAAAAAGCCTAGTTTTCCTGTTAAGCAAGAATTTGAATTGAAAGCTACCAAAACAGAAGGTGTAGCAGAGCTTTTGGAATTTAGAAAACCAGATGCATCGGAACCTAAGTTCCAAACTAGAGTAGTGAATATGCATTCACCCAAAGCGTATTCCGCAGAAGTTGCCTTGATAAAAGAGGAGAAGTATAAACTCAAAGAAACCGCGGAGATAGGAATTGGAAATGATGTAGGTCACACCAGAAGAGCTATTGACCCGGTAGTTGGGATTAATTTTGAAGGAAACGAACTTAGGAGCGTCACACCTCCTGATAATGCTATTGCAGTAAGTACAGATGGCTATGTTGTGGCTGTAGATAATTTTACCATAGAGTATTATAAATCCGATGGTACGGTATTGTTGAGTAGGGAATCGCATAGTGATTTCTTTAACAACAGTGCCTTGACTAGTAAGATTTACGACCCTAGAGTAATCTATGACCCCATAGAGGACAAATTTATCTATGTAATTTTGCATGGGAGTACACCAGCCACTTCTAAGGTTTTAGTTTCTTTCTCAAAGACGAGTAACCCTCAAGATGGTTGGTTCATTTACACTTTTGATATGTCCACCGTAATGGGAGAAAACACCTGGTTCGATTATCCATCTATAGGTATCTCTACAAATGAATTATACATAAGTGGTAACATGTTTTCGAGTAGCAACGTATTTGACCAATCCATCATATTGCAGATTGAGAAGGCAAATGGTTTTAAAGGAACTAATTTTAATTTTCAAACATGGAAAGATGTGAAACATGCCAATGGTGGAAAAGGTTTTACTTTAAAGCCAATTTCTTTTGGACAGAATTCTTCTTATGGACCAGGAATATACCTTTTAAGTAATTCCTCCGGAGGGTCACCTACACAAGGGAATATTTATGTGTATGACTTGTCGGATGACATGAGTGCTAGCGACGAGAAAATCAATGCCTATAAATTTAACCTTACTGGAGGTTACGAGCTTGCAGGAGATGCCGCACAAAAAGGGACATCGGATTTAATAAAAACTGGGAACTGCCGAATTCAAAGAGGCTTTTTCCTTGACGGAATGTTACATTTTGTATTCAATTCTGAATATGTATCTGGGTTCTCTGGCATCAATTATTGTAGAATAGACATTGCAAACAATACGATAGTTTCGAAGAAATTTGGATTGACTGGGTTTGATTATGCATTTCCATCCATTGCTTCTTTTTCAGGGGACACAAAGGACAAATCGGTATTGATTCATTTTTTGAGAACAGGGTCTTCCATTTTTCCTGAATCTAGAATTGTTACATTTGACGATGCCATGAACTCCTCTAACTCGGTTTTAATAAAAGCAGGGAGTACATTTGTTTCTCAAATCTCTGGATCAGAGAGATGGGGAGATTATACTGGGATTGCAAGACGTTATGGCATGACCCAACCAGAAGTATGGGTAAGTGGTTGCTATGGAGTTTCTGATAGAAGCACCAATGGTTACAATGCTTGGATTGCACAAGTAACTCCAGAATTTGGTGTAGGAGTAAAGGATATTACGACTACAAAAGCGGTAGTTGAAATAACACCAAACCCGGTAGTGGATTTGTTTACATTAGACATAGATTTGCCTACTGCTTCTTTCACTAAAATTAAGTTGATTGATGTTACAGGAAAGGTAGTTAAGGTATTGTATGAGGATAAGTTGAAGCAAGGCGTAAATGAGTTGTCTTTTAATAAGAATGCTTTAGTAAGTGGCACTTATTTTGTACAAGTAGTAAATGAGAATTTGAATACAACGACTAAACTCATTATTGAATGAGAAGGATGAAATTAAATAGGGTTGGTGTTTTAGTAACTATGTTGCTTTTGGTATTGGCGGTTGTGAGCTGCGGAAGAATCAGAAAACAAGCCAAAGAAAACAAGGAAGGTAACGAAGAGAAAACTACAGTAACTGCCATAGAGCAGGGTAGTGAAAACCAAGCCAAAGAAGACTCGATAAAAAGGGTAAAGAACGAATTAAAGAAATTGCCCCAAGATTCCCGATAGTAATTGGGATAGGGGTAATACCGATAGTAATCGGTAATGGGGCTGACTGGATTTGACGGGTAGTCAGTTGGGGTGTAAGCATGTAGAGCATTGTAATTCGTGCTCTTAAATCTAGGGATTACAAACACTTAAGTGGCGAAAACAATTTTGCCATGGCTGCATAAGTCTAGGACTTAGCAAATGCCATCTGTCTGCAAGGGTACCGCCTAAATAACCTTTGATCCCAGACAGTCGAAATATTTGGGTATGAAAATGCAATTGCTAGGTAACATTTTCATTATAGCCTAGCTAAGGGTAAAGTAAGGTTTGTTCTCTACCTTCTGGACCTCGAAAATTAAAGGAAACTAAACATGTAGAAGGCGCCATTCAATTCCTTCACCGGACCAGGGTTCGACTCCCTGCAGCTCCACAAAACAAGGGGCTTAACGTAAGCTAAGCTCCTTGTTTTTAGCGTTTTGTTGTTTTTGTTGCTTTTAAGTTGTACGGTATTTGTACGGTTTTGTGAATTTATACACTTTTTGCCCTATAAAGATACAATTCTTATTTTATTATTCAAATAATTCCTAAAACCTTATCTTCGCTTTGCTTCTTAGCAATGCCATAGAAGTAAGTTTGAACAACTTTAAAGGGTTTGCCTTTGGTAAGCCTTTTAAAATTTTAATTTTACTGCACTATAAACTTATGCGAGACATTACCATCACCTATTTGAAGTAAATAGTATCCTTTTGATAAGGTACTCACATCAATAGTAGTGTTTGTATTATTGATTTTCCCATCCAATACTTTTTTTCCAATAGGGTCTAGAATTTTATAAGTAGAACCAATAAATTTATATGTTATGGTTATGTTTAATTCCTCTGAGGTAGGATTTGGATACACTTTAATGCCGATAGCTTTAAGTGAATTGGCTAGTCCTACATTTTTTAAAACATAACAATTAGAAGTATCTCTACACCCATTTTTAGTTACCTGTACTGCATACGAACCGTTTGCTGTGGCAACATAAGATTGACCAGTTTCCCCACCAAGTATGCCATAATTAAATACACAATCTAACCATTGGTATTGTGCTCCCGTTTCAACTGAGGTCAAGGTGTTTCCTGTGGCATTAACACTATCATTTACTGTATTGATAGTTAGATTTAAGGTCACCACAGAATCACAACCAGCAGCATTTACCAAGGTATCCTTAGCTGATGTATTACTTGCAGTATACGTTACATTGTTTGTCCAAGTAAAAGAATCACATGCTGAGATAGTATCTGTAGATGTAGTGGAGTAATTAATAGTTAGATTTAGAGTAACTATACTATCACATTTAGCAAGATTTTCGAAAGTGTCTTTTGCTGTTGTATTACTTGAATAATAAGTTATTTGGTTTGTCCAAGTATAAGAATCACATGCTGTGATTGTATCAGTGGAAGATTCTGGACATCTATCATACAAATTACTTACCTCTAATGAAGTTAACTCTCTTGACCATATTCCTAAATCATCAAATTTGCCATTCCATGCATCATTAGAACTTCCTGCCTTGGTGCCAATGGCTGCTTTTCCTCCATAGTTAAGTTTTTCAAAAGAATTATTTCTAAAGGTTGATTTAAGTTTTCCGTTAATATATAGATTTCCGCGGCGATTTTTGAATGCAAAGACCAAATGATTCCAATTATTTGGAGATGCTAATGTGTCATAGAGATAACCTGCATTTGCACAACAACCTCCAAATGAAATAATATATTTTCCACCACCACCGTTATTAGCAATTCTAAAGTTTCCTTCAGGATTTTCAGTAGAAAAAATACGTGCATTGCCTCCCGCATTATGGCTAAACCAAAATGCAATAGTAAAGGAGTCTTGATATCCAAAATTAAAAAGACTTGCAGGAAGTTTAATATTAGAACCGGATGCTAATTTGAGAGCTGATATAGAATTATTTAATCTATCTACTTGATATGTAGGATTCCCCGTACCATTTAGGTAATTTCCTGAAATGTCATCTAAATTGCCTGAAAAGGGGTAGTATGCAACAAGGCTATCACCAGGAACATATGACGGCAATTGAGCAAAAGAGGAAACTGAAAATAACGAGGCGAGAGTCAGTAGGTAAAAGTATTTCATAACAACAAAGGTAGTAAGGTTTTCTAATAAGCTTCATACAGGTCAGCTTTTATTGTTTTAATGCATTAATAATTTTCCATTGTCCCTTAATTTTTGAATATGATTTTCGTATCCAATTAAGTCCATGGTTAAACCATTTGCCACTCCAGAGAACAAGACATCAGGCCTAGGATTGTAGTTCTGATCACTAACTTGACCTTTATTCTCCGTAAAGCTAATAGTGCTTTTGGTATTATTAAACTTATCTAATTCAGAAGTATTCGCAACTATAGTAGAAGCAAGTACAAGAAATAAAGTAAGCGTGAACGTGTTTTTCATAATGAATTATTAAGATAACAAATATAATAAAAAATGGGCTCCCCAACTAAAGTTAAAAACTGTGTCACCCCCTCTATGGTGCACCGTATTTGTGAATTTTATAGCCTCAAGTGCCCTACTAACAAACTGTGTAGAAGGTGAAATTTACATAAGGTAAAACCATTAATTTATTGCTTCTTTGGTTTGCCATTGGCAAGCCTTTTTCAAATTTACTTAACCAGAAATTTATAGGAATGATTACCTTCTCCTAATATTAATACATAATACCCTTTAGGGAGTTTACTAACGTCAATATTTGACATTGTACTTGTTAATTCGCCCTGTTTCAATTCTTGTCCTAAGGTATTTAAGATTCTGAATTTTGACCCTATGAGATTATATTCA
>Ga0206129_10000920_pt1 | contig 42106 bp, 40 predicted proteins | sample Helgoland_Spring_8_FD_148616 | JGI IMG/M metagenome (GOLD analysis project Ga0206129, IMG submission 148616) | Pelagic subsurface seawater microbial communities from Kabeltonne, Helgoland, North Sea - Helgoland_Spring_Bloom_20160502_2 | ecosystem: Environmental > Aquatic > Marine > Epipelagic ...
TTTTCATTCAGTCGCATATTATTGGGCATACCGAGTTGGCTTGGTTACTGAGCTGTATTACGCCGATTGGTGACTTACAGCGCATGACTCAGTTTAAAGAAAAGGCCGCGAAGCTCGGCTTTAAAGTTTCAGATAAAGAGACCTCGATTGCTAACGAAGGAGCGCGTCAAGGTGCGTCGCTGAATGCAGGCCTGTTAATGTATCCGGTGCTCATGGCGGCCGATATTTTGCTTTATAATGCAGATTCAGTGCCGGTCGGTAGCGACCAAAAGCAGCACTTGGAGCTTTGCCGTGATTTGGCGCAGCGCTTTAACCATACCTATTCAGAGACATTCATGATTCCGAAACCTTTTATTCCAAAGACGGGCGCACGCATCATGTCGCTGCAAGATCCACAGCGCAAGATGTCGAAAAGTGATGAGAATCAAAATGCGACCCTCTATATTTTGGATAAGCCAGCTGTGCTGCGTAAGAAGATCATGAGTTCGGTGACAGATTCAGGTAATGAAATCGTGGCCCGTGATGATAAGCCCGGAGTAACGAATCTGCTGCAAATTCATTCTGCAATTAGTGGTCTTTCGACTGCCGATCTCGAAGCGTCTTTCATGGGTAAAGGCTACGGCGTCCTGAAACAGGAGGTGGCCGATGTGGTGGTCGCTGCCTTGGAACCGGTGCAGGCTCGTTATAACGAGCTAATTAAGGATAAAAGCTATTTGGAGTCAGTATTGAAAGCAGGAGCTGGCGAGGCGCAGAAGCGCGCTTACAAAACACTGGGCAAAGTCTATCGTAAGTCAGGTTTTGTGGAGCGTCCGCGATAAGTCTTTGTTTAAGTGGTTGTCGGTTCATTTCTGATGGGGATTCCCTAATCCTGCAGTGATTCAATAGATGCTGTTTTTTCCCAACAATGAGGAAGTTGGAAATTCATTTGAGCGTATATTGTGGTAGAAAAGAAGGTTGATCGTGTGGCTAGAGTCGCTTTGATCTAATATTTAATCTATTCACGCTGAAAGCATGCAACTGGACGACGAAGCCCCACTCACTCTTTCGAAATGGCCCTTTTATTTAGGGGACGCGCTGCTTGTGGTGACCGCGCTAGCAATTGCCATTTTAGGCAAATGGCAGCTCACCGATATGCAGGTCATTTCTTGTGTGATTGCGGTGGCCTTGGGAGCCGTGATTTTCGGGCTACCCTATGTGGTCGAGTATTCGATGCGAGCCCGCGAAGAGAAAGACGACCGGGCATCGGAGCTCCGCCTACTAAAAAAGCATTGGCCGAAGGCCGAAGCCGGGTTGCTGCAATGCCACGAACGACTCAATAAATTGGAGTCCGGCTCTGGTTCGGTGGATCAGCGTTGTGAACTCTTGGCGTCTGCCGTCGATCAAAAGTTGAATCAAGCGTCGCAGGCCTCGGCTACACTTTCTCAACAAGTTGCAGCGATTGAATCGCGTCTGCTCGTTTTGGAAGAAAGTGCTCAGGCTGCGATTGAAGCGGCCGCGGCAGTTGCTGAAGCGCCGGCGCCCGCCCGAGCGCCGCGATCGCGACGCAGCAAGGCGGATTCTGGGCTATTGCAACGTGCGATTGAGGAAAAGCAGGATTCAGCTTCGTCGGCAGTGAGCCGCATTATCGATTCGAAGAGCAAATTAGCAAAGTCCGAGCCCGAGGTGACTGAAACCACCGAGATGCCAGCGGAACCGATGTCCGAACAGACAGTGCCAAACGAGTCAGCATCTGAAGACACAGAGACCCAAGAGTTGGTGGTCGAGCTCGATCCTACTGAAGTCTCTGAGGCGATCGAGGAGGTATCTGAAGAGAGCGAAGTCCGAATCGGAGCGGATTTGATTGAAGATGACGAGTTGCAGGAGGCTGCAGCGTCGGAGGCAGAGGCCGTGGCCATTACCGAGGCAGAGCGAGTCGAAGCCGCTGATGATTTAATCGTTGAGGTCGTCGACGGCACGGCGGCGGAACCTGAGTTTGAAGCGCCTACACCGAATTTGGAGGCTGCTGAAGCAGCAACGCGGACGTCTCCCGAGCTTGAAGCCGAGGCAGATGCGCCAGTTGATTTGTTTGGCGAGGCCGAACCAGCGGCCATTCGTCGGGCACGTACGAAGGCAAACGACGCAGTTTTCACCGCGAGCATTTTGATTGGCATCGGTAATAAGCCCTTTCTGCGTGGCAGTGCTGGTGGCCTCAGCTGGCAGACCGGTATACCGATGGACTTTGAGGAGATCGGTAAGTGGCGCTGGGTGGCTCCGGCGGATTTGGCTGGCCCAGTTGAACTTCAAATCTATCGCAATGATGAAGATCCGGATCGTAACGGGCGTCATACTTTAGATCCTGGGCAGAAACTGGAAGTGACTCCTATTTTTTAATTTATGATCGATTCCATTAAATATGCCATTGCCAGCTGCAAGTCCCTCAGGCACAAAAGCATCTAACTTTTTATTTCATGAGCGATTCTAACTTTACGATGCCTTTATCATTTGAAGCTCTTTTAGGTGCTGCACCTGATGCGGTCGTGGTTCATGATTTGGAAAATCAGGTGCTTTATTGGAATCAAGCAGCGGAAGCCCTGTATGGATGGTCAGTTGATGAAATTAAAGGCCGTCCAGTGGCGCGTATTTTTTATCTGGTGTCCAGTGAGCGCGAAGAGGCGGTTCACGAACTTCGGGATAAAGGCTGCTGGTCTGGTGAGTTGCGTCAGATCGATCGCAATGGCGATGAGTATTATATTCAATCTCGGCAACAGCTTTTTCGTGATGATGCGGGGGAGCCAGTCGCTGTGGTTTGTTATAATACCAATGTCACTGAGTTGAAGAAGCAAGAAGACGCCGACGAGCGTGCGCACCATGTGCGCTCATCTAGTATTTTGGCAGGCGGGGTCGCGCATGAGTTAAATAATGCGCTCGCTCCAATTATGCTTTCCGCTGCGATGCTGAAGCGTTCCCTTGAGGATGAAAAGTCGCGCAACATGGTCTCGATGATTGAAAAATGTGCGAATAAGGGAGCCGTTTTGATTGCCGATCTGTTGTCGTTCGAACGCGGCAAGGGGGGTGGGCATGATATTATTCGCAAGGCCCAGATTGAGCGTTCGTTGAAGCGTTTGGGCGAGCAGGTGATTCCGTCGGAAGTCAGTTTGAAAATTAATGTGGTCGAAGATCTGTGGGAGTGCCGCGGTGAAATGGCTGAAATTTCAGAAGTTTTCCAGCATGCGATGCAAAATGCCAGCGAGGCGATGCCTGAGGGCGGAGCGCTTGAGGTTAAAGTGGGTAATCGCTTGTTCGATGCAAATTTTGAAAATCTAGCACCTGAGGCGAAGGCCGGTGCGTATGTTTCCTTTGTCTTTACGGATAATGGGCACGGGATCGAAGAGCGTTTGATTAAGCGCGTGGCCGAGCCGTTCTTCACCACCAAAGAGCCGAAGCAAGGTTACGGCTTTGGTCTGGCGAACTCTCAAGCGATTGTGAAGGGCCATAATGGGTTCATGGTCTTAGAGAGTGAGCACGGGCTCGGCACGACATTGAGCATTTTTCTTCCCGCTGAGATCGGGGTGGACAAGGTGACTGGTTCCGCTCCTACGTTCGTTTCCAGAAAAGAGGGTAACGGTATGCTGGTCCTTGTCGCCGATGATGAATTCTTCATTCGTGAGACGATTAAGAAGACTCTTGAAGATCGAGGCTACGATGTGATTACCGTTCAAGATGGCACCGAAGCCTTGGCTGTTTACGCGAGTCGCATCAATGACATCGATATGGTGGTTACCAATGTCGAGATGCCATTTATGGATGGCCCCTCATTGTGCCGTGCGTTGCTGAAGCTGAATCCGGATGTGAAGGTTCTTGTTTCCAGCGGCCATAAACAGCGGGAGAAAATTCAACAGATTAAATCCTGTGGTGTGGAGCACTTCCTCGCGAAGCCATATACTGCTGATAATTTGGCAGACCGCGTGCATATGATCCTCAATCCTGATGCGTAGCCTAAGTCGGCGTCGTTTGCCGCCTTCACGGCATTAAGAGCGGAAGGCCCCTGCGAAGTGATTACGGATGAATAGACACCCAAAAGCCCCGTTCGAAAACGAGGCTTTAAAGAATACCCAGACCAGGGGTCGTTCCGAGGCCTTCAGGCCGACAAAACCGGTCGCGTAGCGGACCGAACCACCGTAGGTGAAGACCCCCGCGAAGTCATTACGGATGAATAGACACCAAAAAGCCCCGTTCGAAAACGAGGCTTTAAAGAATACCCAGACTGGGGGTCGTTCCGAGGCCTTCAGGCCGACAAAACCGGTCGCGTAGCGGACCGGACCACCGTAGGTGAAGGCCCCTGCGAAGTGATTACGGATGAATAGACACCAAAAAGCCCCGTTCGAAAACGAGGCTTTAAAGAATACCCAGACCGGGGGTCGTTCCGAGGCCTTCAGGCCGACAAAACCGGTCGCGTAGCGGACCGGACCACCGTAGGTGAAGGCCCCTGCGAAGTGATTACGGATGAATAGACACCAAAAAGCCCCGTTCGAAAACGAGGCTTTAAAGAATACCCAGACCGGGGGTCGAACCCGGACGCCCGAAGGCACAAGATTTTGAGTCTAGCGCGTCTGCCAATTCCGCCATCTGGGCTCATTCAAAGAATGGAGCTTTTATGGCGGTGATTTTTCGGAATGCAAGCTCTGGATTGTGAATTTAGTTAATGGTATAGCTATTGTATCGTTATTGACTAATTATATCTTGTAATTAATTAAATCTATTAGTATAAGGATGCTATGAATATACTATTTATTGAGGACGAGCGAAACTTGCTTGAGCTAGGTGTGGCTCAGTTGGAGCGGCACAATACCGTCTATCCTGCCTCTAATCTTGTCGATGCTCGTGCGATTATGGAAAATCCTGCGATGCTAGTGCATCTGGTGGTGGCCGATCATCGGCTTACGGATGGACAGGGAATTGAATTCGTGATCGAGATGAAAGCGATATTCCCCGATTGTATGTATCCGATTGTTTCAGGCTGTTTGACGGATAGTGATGTTAGTAAGCTTGATGAGAATGAAATTTCATACCATCATAAGCCTTTGTTATATGGAAAAATAGCTGAAGAATTTCGACGTGAGCATTTGATGAAAGCACCATGCTGTGAGGCAGTCGCTGAGGCACCGTGCGGTTTAGTAGAAGAGATCAAGGCTCCGATTGCAGAGCTAGTCGGGGCAGAGGTGCCGAAGCGGAAGAAGTGGTTCGGCTTGCTCTAACAGTATACGACCTGAAGAATAGCGGCTAAGGGTACCTTTTTTGACTGGTAGGTCGTCAGTGCTTGAGGTCACGTGTATTTTTAAGTCTGCTATGTGAATTATGAGAATACGCATTGAAGATGATTTTGAAGACGTGCTGATGAAAGCTGCCACTGGGCTGGGCCTCGGCAAGCAGGCACTTGCGCAGAAGGCTGGCCTACCTGTGGCAGCTGTTGCGGCATTGCTGAATGCTGAATTAGATGAAGCCAGCTTGCGTGCTGTCGCTCCAGTGCTTGCCTTAGATGCTGACGCACTGGTTTCGATGGCAAATCGCGCGTGGCAACCTGAACCAATTAAACTGGAAGGGTTGCGTTGCTATAACACACCTTTTCCTGTGACTGGCTACGAAGCGATGACGGTGAATAGCTATCTGGTGTGGAGTCCGCACACCAAGGTGGCGGTGGCGTTTGATACGGGGGCAAATGTGGATGCATTACTGGCCGACGTGAAAGCACTGAACTTAGAGTTGCAGGCCCTAGTGGTCACGCATGTGCATCGTGATCATATTGACGCGTATGATGAGTTGCTGAGTCATATCGAAGGTGGCATTGCGTTTGCTCCTAAGCTCGAGCCATACAGTGGGGCGGACTTGCTTGAACATGGTGATTGGATTGAGTTTGACGGATTCGAGGTACAAGCACGGCAGACCAATGGGCATTCGAGGGGGGGGATGACTTATTTGATCGAAGGGCTTGGTACGCCGATCGCGATCGTCGGAGATTCAATTTTTTGCCTGTCGCAAGGGGGCGCTCCAGAGCACTATGCTCAAGCGCTGGAGAATAACCGAGAGCAGATTTTGTCGCTCCCAGAGACTACGATCCTCTGTCCTGGCCATGGGCCTATGACGACTGTTGCTGATGAACAGGTGCATAACCCGTTTTTTCCTGAGTTTAAATAGGCATGCCTAAAAAAAGCTTAGTAAGCTTATTTTATAAAGTGAAACAAAGCCAAATTTCCAGCAGGCCCAGGATACCCGCAGTATTGAATTGAGTGCACTTCAATCACTCGAGTAATTAATAAATAACATTTTTAAATCAGTAAAGTGGCAGTCGTTAGTTTTCGTTTGCAAAAAATAAATAGCTTTGTTTTAATAACAGTTCTGTTCATTTGGACTGAATCATGAATGATTATAACCACGCCCCCGACATCCACAAATACTATCGTATTTTAGTGATTGAGGATCATCCACTCATGCGTGAGGCGATTTCAAGATGGATCGATAGCGACCCGAATTTAAAAGTGTGCGGGCAAGCGAACAGCGCGGCGGCGGGGATGGAAGCGGTGGTTCGGCTTAAACCCGATCTGGTACTGTCTGATATAAGCTTAGATGGGCGCAGCGGCCTCGAATTACTCAAAGACTTAAAGGCGATGAATCCAGACCTGCCAGTGGTCATGCATTCGATGCACAATGAGTCGGTCTATGCCATGCGAGCGATGCGTGCTGGTGCACGCGGATATGTGATGAAAAAAGCCGGTGGTACTGAAGTCGTCAATGCGATCAAGGAAGTCTTAGCCGGTGGTTCGGCTTTCAGTCGTGTCGTTAGTAATCAAGTCATCGATGAGCTTGCGGGCAGGGCGCGCGGTCATCAGTCTCCAATTGCGATACTAACTGACCGCGAGTTCGAGATACTGGAATTATATGGGCATGGTAAGACGTCTGGTGAGATTGCCCAACAATTAAATGTCAGCCCCAAGACAGTCGGTGCGCATCGTTACAATATATGCCGTAAGCTTGAGATCCATTCGACTTCCGAGCTGATCTGCTACGCGGCTAATTGTGTTAGTCACGACGGCGCTATTTGAACCGCTGGGTACTTCTTTTCGAGGCTGAAAAACGCCCGTCAATATTCCATTCCTTGCTCAGCGTATCAAGAGCCAAGCAGATGTGATGTATTTCTGATAATGGGAAGGTGTCTTTATTCGATGTAAGTGCTTTGCCTAGATGGGTAGTACTAATGACATGTTGCGGAACGGTTTTAGCCTAATTGTAATTCGTTAGATAATAGTGTATTATCTGCGCTCCCAAAAAATGATTAAGAAGAATTATGGAGCGATGAAATATAACAACGACGCATCAACAGCAACTTCAGTGATCGTATTTTTGGCTTATGATATGGTTGAGACTGCGCGCAGGATAAAGCAAATCTTTGATCATGCGCACGAAGAGTCAGGTAAACTGTTGATATTTGATTTACGCCTGTGGCGTCTCGATATTCTTCAGTATGCGGAGTGTTGGGATCAAGCTCTAGTAGATTTAGCCGAAGCGGATTTGTTCATCATGTCTTTTAATCGTGAAAGTGCGTCAATCTTCTCGATGGAATTGACCAGTTTAGTCGAGAAGTGGTTCAGCCGTGGAGGCAAGAGTAACTCGGTCCTGTTGGTCAGTCCTGACGGTGCGTATGACCACAGCGAGTTCGGCACAGTACTCCAGGAATTGGGCCAGCGTTGTGACTGGGATTTTAGCTTCTCGTGTGATGATTCCGAGCAATTGCGCGAATGCTTTCTTCGCCCCGCTTTACCTTCAAGGAAACCCATTTCTAATTTGCTCAACTAAATGAAAACTAACAAAAATAAACCATTAATGAATGAATCAATAGCAGACGGTGACACACTACAAGGAACTTGGTCGCCTAGTCGGGCGCAATTGGGTGTCTCTGTATCGACAGTTCAAGATCTCAAAAAACGTATTCAAAAAATATTGGTAGCGCTGCTCGAAGAAACATGGCTCCCGATTACTTTGCGCGGTCACATGGCCGAGGAAGTGGCTGATTTAGAGGAAATACTAAATAGCCAGAATTTAAGCGATTCTTCGATGGTTGCCAAGGAAGTGCCCTCCATCTCTTTTATGCTGTCAATGTATGGAAATACTCACCCTAATTCTAAACTGATCGCTCAGATGAGAATGCTGGATCAAGAGCTGAATTCATCTGCACATTTGAGAATTGCGAGCGATCAAAGGCGTGCTTCATAGCCCTGATTCGAGTAAACTCGTTGGTACAGGATTATCTAGCGGATCGTCAGCGGAATGACCAATTCGGGTAGGCCGCTTACGTTGATGAACAGGTGGCCGCTGCCGACTTTGCCCCCTTCGATGACGGCACTGACTGAGCGGGCATCTTCGGGGATAAGTACCTCAGGCATAATGATGCTGCCGGGTATGTCAGTCGTAATATTAATATAAAGTCCTCCGTCGGGAGCAGGGTAATCGAGTGCAAAGGCGAGTGCTTGGCGTTGTCCTGGCTTTAGACTGAGCTGATTTGGTAAAACGCTGAGCGGGCTGGCAGGGTCGATACGCAGGTAGCCTGCGGTCTGGGCACGTGTGGTGCTGCGCACTTCAATGCTGTAGCCGAAATCTGGCTTTAGCTCTGGCACCACGAATTGCAGTTGTGTGGGTGAGGTAAAGACGGTTTCGGCGGGTGTACGATCGACAAAAACGATGTCCTGATTTGTGAAGCCTTGGCCATTGATCGAGACTCGAGTGCCGACAGCTGCGCGTGTTTTATCAATTGTCAATGTGATCTGACTCGGCAGCTTAACTTGATAAAGATCGGAGATGATCTGTACTGAGGTGGGTGTTTCGTCCTCTTTTTGAGTGTCGAAGTTGAGTACGTAGTAAAAGCGGGTGAGTTCTTTCCCGACTGGCGCTTGATAGTCGTATTCAAAGAGGTTTGGCGCAGTTGTGGTAGCTGTCATTGCGCGCTGCTCGCCGTCGATCACGACGAAGGCTTCCAGGCTGCTCGGTGCGACGGTCTTTTTATTGACCTGCGCGTGAGCGCTTAAGGTGTAGTTGCCAGTCGGCGAGGCGGGGGCGATGTCAGGTGTCGTATTGACGATTTTGACACTGCAACCAGTCAGGCAGAATGCGAGGACGAGGAAAGAGGAGAGGAAAATGCGCTTGGCTTTCATAGATCTTGGAAGAAGGTATGCCTTCTCACTATGCAGCTGCAAGGAAAAGAGCCGAAAACTGTCAATCCCGCACAAATGTCGCTGGGTCTCTACTGTCACGTGCCGTTTTGCGCATCAACCTGCGATTTCTGTGCCTTTTATCAAGAGAAACCGCGGCGCGACGACTTAGATCGCTATCTCAATGCGATGGATGCTGAGTTTGCGCTAATTTCCGATAGCCGAGTGGTCGATACGGTGTTTTGGGGCGGCGGCACGCCAGGGTTGCTGTCGGCTAAAGATTTGGAGCGCCTCGGACGGTCGATGCTGGAGTGTCTAGGCAATGCACCTGCGGAGTGGACGATTGAGATGGCTCCGTCGACGGTTAAAGCCGATAAGCTCGCAGTGTTACGCGATCTCGGTGTGACGCGTATTTCGATGGGAGTGCAGAGCTTTGATGAGAAATTACTGGAATCGCTGGGCCGTCTGCATCGTCCTAATCAAATCTATAAAGCTTGGGGCTTAGTCGAAGCGGCTGGCTTTCCTCAGACCAATTTGGATCTGATGTTTGCCATTCCCAATCAATCTATGGAGCAGTGGGAGGTGGCGATTCGCGAAGCGGCCCGACTGGGCCCGTCGCATCTTTCGACCTATTGCTTAACTTTCGAGGAAGACACGGCCCTCTATGTGAAGCTTTCCGAGGGGAAATTGAAGATCGATGAAGAGCGCGAGCTGCGGTTCTACGAGCGCGGCTGGGAGCTACTCGCTGAGCTGGGATATGCTCAATATGAGATATCGAATTTTTCTAAGGTAGGAGCGGAATGTATTCACAATGTTAATACTTGGCGAATGGCGGAGTGGATCGGCTGTGGCCCTTCGGCAGCGAGTCAGTATCGGGGAGAGCGTTATCAACGTCCGTCAAATTTGGACGAGTGGGCCGCTGGTATGGAATCGAGGCAACCGCTAAAGGCTGAATTGGTTACGCTCGATACCAGTATTTTGATGACCGACGCGATTATTTTTGGACTGCGTATGAATAAAGGGATTGATTTGGCTGACATCGCGCAGCGCTTCCCCGCGCCAAAAGTGATGGCCATGTTAGAGCCATTGATAGCACGTTTTGCGGATGAGGGGCTATTAATCCGAAGTGGAGCGCATGCGCGCTTGACGCATAAGGGGCGTCTCGTCTGCGACGCGATCGGCAGCGCTGTGCTTGAAGCAGTGGTTTAAGGGGCCTGAAGAGTTGAGCTTCAGAGCCAGTGATTGGGGTGCATGCCCTGTGTAATAGAGTGCGACTGGACCGCGCTCATAGTTGATTGGCGTGGGCAAGTTGTGCGGACTCTTTTTACTTTTTAATTCGCGATTTTTTCAATAAGTTCCGAGCTCCGCTTTGTCTGCAGAAATTATTCGTATCTTCGCCTCAAGTTGGTCGGTAGAATGCCGAGTTCTTCGCGGTATTTGGCCACGGTGCGACGGGCGATCTTGATCTTCTTTTCGGTTAAGATGTTGACGATGCCTTGGTCGCTGTAGGGCTTGGCTGGATTTTCTTCTTCTATAATATGACTGATCATATCTTTGATCGATTTGTTGGAGACCGATTCGCCGCTGCCCGCTTTATAGCCTGGTGTGAAGAAGTATTTAAATGGGAAAACGCCATGTGGGGTGCGAATGTATTTATTCGCGATTGCACGGCTAACGGTGGTCTCGTGCACGCCAACTATTTGCGCGATGGTATTCATTGTCAGTGGGCGTAGCTTGGAGACGCCTGCTGCGAAAAAATCGCTTTGAAATTTAAGAATTTCAAGTGTAATGCGCTCGATGGTTTGTTGGCGCTGTTCGATCGAGTTGATCAGGAATTTACCCGAACGCATACGCTCGATCATAAACTCTTTCTCTTTTTGATTCAGGTTCCCTTTAGCCAGCATGTCCTTGTAAGTGCTGCTGATGCGTAGGCGAGGAATGTAGTCATTGTTCATCGTGATCTGCCATTCACCATATTCATCTTTGAATACAGTGGCATCGGGTTCGATGACAGCGTTTGAGTCTGGACTGAAACGTTTGCCAGGCGAGGGCTCCAGCGTCGCGATCGCTTCAATGGCATCTTGGATATCCTCAGTGCTTACGCCGAGTTTGCGTGCAAGCTCGGGGATTCGTCGGCGAATGAGAAGTTGGAAGTGATCGCGAAGGATTTGAGCTGCGATCGACTTGCCTTGCCCGCGTAGTTCCAGCTGAGTAACGAGGCAGTCTTGTGTGTCTTTAGTGCCAATTCCGGGCGGATCGAAGGCCCTGAGTATTTCGCTGGCCTTGCTGACCGAACTGTAAGGGATGCGGCTGGTAAGAGCTATGTTAGAAACTGTCTCTGTGAGGAAACCATTATCGTCAATACTACCAATCAGGTAAAGTAGGGCCTCTCGCTCTTGATCGGAACAGTCGGTTAATTCGGCTTGTTGGATGAGATGTTGCTGAAGCGAGACGCTCGTGGTGAGCGAATTCATGAAGTGCTCACGGCGTTCTTCGTCATCTGAGGTGTGGCTTTGTCCTGTGTTTTCCAGTGCGTAGTGCTCGCGCATGTCTTCGCTCATGCGCTCTAGCACGCTGAAATCTTCTGGATTGAACTCGGTCTCTTCGTCTTGTTCGAGTTGGTTGGCGTTAGGCTCTTCGCGGTGTTCTTCGACACTGATGCTATCAATCGCCAGTTCTTCGAGCAGTGGATTCGCTTGGAGCTCTTCAAGGATCGAGGTGCGTAGTTCCACTGCCGGCGCTTGGAGAATCTTTAGGGAGTTCTGGAGTTGAGGCGCTAGAACGAGCGCCTGCGCCTGTTTCTGGATTTGTTGGAACCCTGGTGAGCTCATGGTGGTTGGGCGACGTGGCCGTCTCTAGGCCTCTTCGTCTTGTTCGAGTCCTGGTGTCTCGCCTAATGCCCAGCGCTTTGCCGCGCTGCTGCTGTTGTTGCCAAATAGGTCTTTGATATAGCTCGCTAGCTTTTCATTAGTTGGTCCGTAGCCTTTGCCGTAGAGAAACATCTCTAAGGCGGTGAGCATATTTTGCGCGGTTTGATAGCGTTTTTCGCGGTCGCGTTTGAAGGCGCGCTGCATAATATCGTCGAGGCGCGGGTCGAGCTCGGGGCGAATCTCGATGAAGTCGGGAATCGCCAACTTAAGTATGTTGTGGCGCGTGGCTTCGCCGGAATTAGCCTCAAAAATGTTTTCACCGACTAGCATTTCCGCGAGGACAATAGCGCAGCTAAAAAGATCCGCACGTCCGTCGGTTACTTCGCGGCGCGCTTGCTCAGGGGAGAGGTATTCGTCTTTACCAGCGATGATTTCGCCTTCCTCATTGTGCATGAGGTTGAGTGCCTTCGCGATGCCGAAGTCGGTGAGCTTTACGTCGCCTTCATAGGCGAGCATAATGTTGCGCGGGTTCACGTCGCGGTGTACGATGCCGAGCGATCGACCGTTGATGTCGCATTTTTGATGGGCGTAAGAGAGGCCGCGGCATATTCGCGAAACAATAAAAGCCGCTAGGTCGATGGGGATGGACTGGTGCGTTTCGGTGTGGCGACGGATGAAGTCTTCCAGGGTGATGCCGTCCACATATTCCATCGTCATAAAATATTGCCCACTGATTTCGCCGAGGTGGTAAGTTTGGACGATATTAGTATGGATCAGGTCTGCGACTAAGCGCGCTTCGCCAATAAAATTATTACGAAACTCTTCGATTTTTGAGTATTCTTCGCGGACCAATTTGATCGCCACTCGTTTGCTGAAATGGCCCGCACCCATCTGCTTAGCCTCATACACAATGCCCATTCCGCCCTCTGCAATCGTATTTACGAGTTCGAAATGCAATTCATTGAAGATGTGTTTTATCTTAGGCATCGTGTAAATAAGATGCCTTTTAAATTTTTTTTCAAGTGAATTTCACAATCTAGCACGAAAAATGCTCTATAAATATATCTATGCTAGGTGTTAGTTGACAGTGGCATCGAAGCGCATTTGCTGTAACGCATGATCACATTGACAGACAGTGCCGTGGCACAAATCCGACAGTTGCAGGCCGAGAAGGCTACTGAGGGGCAAAAACTCCGTATTTTGGTCGAGGCAGGCGGTTGCTCAGGCTTCGAGTATGGTATGTCTTTTGATAACAAAAAGGAAGACGATCAGGTATTTGAAAACAACGGTGTCGAATTTTTGGTTGATGAGACGAGTCTCGAGTATCTCAACGAGAGTGTTGTCGATTTCGACGATGGTTTGACGGGCAAAGGCTTCGAAGTGCGTAATCCGAATGCCAGCAGTACTTGCGGCTGTGGCCGCTCGTTTAACTAGCGCCGTCTCAGTGGCTTGCTGCTTCTGCGCAGCGGATGCCGTCAAGTGCGGCGCTGACGATGCCGCCAGCGTAGCCTGCGCCTTCACCACATGGGTAGAGACCCGCGATATCTGGGTGCTGTAGTGAGTCTGGATCGCGCGGCACGCGCACGGGCGAACTGGTGCGCGTCTCAAAGCCGATCAAATTACACTCCTCAGTAATATAGCCGCGCATCTGTTCGCCAAACAGAGTTAAGCCGCGGCGCATTCGTGAGACAATCCATTCTGGCATGATCTCGTCGAGGCGTGCGCTCTGAATGCCGGGAAAGTAGCTGGTCTTCGGCAGGTCTGCTGAAGTTTTTCCTTCTAGAAAGTCGGTCACGCGTTGTCCAGGCGCGACTTGACCGCCACCGCCAGCTTGTTTAGCGGCGATTTCCAACTGTTTTTGAAATGCGATACCGGCGAGTACGCCGTGTTCAGCTTGAAAGGGGGCGGTGTCTTCTGGCTCAACGCTGACTACCATGCCACTGTTGGCAAAGGGGGAGTCGCGCCGTGCGAGACTCATGCCATTGACCACTACCTCATCGTTCTCAGTCGCAGCAGGTACGATGAAGCCACCTGGGCACATGCAGAAGGAGTGTACGCCACGGTTGTCAATCTTAGTGGCGAGTCGGTAGCTGGCTGCGGGGAGTAGCTGTGGGCGTTCTTGCCCAATTGGATAGTGATACTGAGTGCTATCGATCAGAGGTTGCGGGTGCTCGATGCGTACACCAACGGCAAAGGGCGTTTGTTCAAGGCGCACATTTTGGGTATCAAGCTGCTGGTAAATATCGCGGGCGGAGTGGCCAGTTGCCAAGATCGTACGGTCGCTGAGGAATTCGCGGCCATCGACTGTGGTTACCCCGCAAATACGATCAGCCTTGAGAATGAATTGATTCACTTTCGCGGCGAAGTGGACTTCACCACCAGCTTCGAGAATCGATTGGCGCATCGCCATGACTACTTTCGGTAGCAGATTAGAGCCAATGTGCGGGTGCGCGTCGATTAGGATGCGCTCGGGTGCGCCATGCGCGACGAGTGTCTCGTAGATGTCGCGAATCGGACCGCGCTTTTTAACGCGAGTGTAGAGCTTGCCGTCCGAGAATGTGCCGGCACCGCCTTCGCCAAAGCAATAGTTGGAGTCCTTGATGACGGTGCCTTTCTTGAGAATGGGGCCGAGATCGAAGCGCCGCGCCGAGGCGTCCTTGCCGCGCTCTAAAATGATTGGTTTAAGGCCAAGTTCGAGGGCCCGCAGCGCGGCAAACATGCCCGCAGGACCACAGCCAATGATGAGCACTGTTTTTGCATCTGCGGCTGGGCTGTCGTAGAGGGGCTTCAGCTCCGGCTCAGCTGGGAGAGCCTGGTCGAGGCCGACTTCGATTCGTAGCTGCACTTTGATCTGCCTTTGGCGGGCATCGATTGAATGTTTGCGCAGGCGCATATCGACGATTCGTTCTTCTGGCAGTGCGAGCTTCTCGGCGATCGCGGTTTTCCACGCCGATAGGTGCTCCGATTGTTCGACTGGTAGGACGATATCAACAAGTGGCGCTGGGGCTGAGTCTTCTGGTGTGTGCTCTGGCATATTCAAAAGGGGAGTATCTGTGTTGCATGAGTGACGACAACAAGTTTGTTGCTCGAATTAAGAACGAACACGCATCCCGACGGCTTCAACTTGGCTACCTTAATCTCGAAGGCGGCCATCCGCAATTACTCAGGCAGCGTTGCTTGCAGCTTTTGCAGGGTTTGAATACCAGTGGTGGTTTCGAAGTAGAGCGTGTCTTGAGGGGCCTCAAAGGTGCGCAGTTGTTCAATATCAATCAGCATTAGAGCGGTTGACCAGGCATCAGCCAGCGCGGCACTGGGTTGCAAGATCCATGCGCGTTTGAAGTTGTAATCGGGGCTGTGGCGTTTTTGTGGAGAGACGATGTGGCTGCCCTGGATGCCGATCCCTGAGGCGCTCAGTGCCTGGTTGTTTAATTTGATGGTCTGCTGATTGTGATCGCCGCTCAGTTCAATTGGCCAGGTCGCGGAACCGAAGGCTAACTGCGTGCTCGCACCAGCACAAAGCAGTGCCGATTCAATGTCCCAGTCTTCCAGCAGTTTTTTGAGCTGGTCGAGCGCGTAGCCTTTGCCAATGCCGCCGAGATCGATTTCTCGTCCGGCTGTGACGCATGTGATCGCCGGTCGATCTGGATCAATGCTGAGCCTGCCGCTGAGCGATGGGGCGCTGCCGGCAGCTTTGTTTTTTTGATGCTCGATCAATGTGCCGAGGGTGATGTCGAACAGGCCGCCAGTGTGCTCATGTGCTTCGGCGGCCAGTCGTAAACAGTCATAGCAGGTCTGACTGATAAACAGTGTTTGACCCGTCTCCATGTGGTTGATTCGGAACACATCACTGCCTTCGATGTAGCGACTGAGAGTGTTTTCGATTTCGTCCAGTAGGACGATCGCTGCGTGTGCGACATCATGCGCGAGTTTCGCATCTTCGGCGACGATGCGAAGTATGAAGGTGGTCTTCATCGCGTGGTGGTCAAATTGATGGATTTGGCTCATTGTTCGTCGGTGTGCATCCAGAGCTGCCAGATGTCGTTGCGTAAATAAAGTGTGACGGCCACATTTGCGCGCAGGCCGCGCGGGAGTTTGGTATGAGAGGCCCCGAGTAAATCATCGCAGGCTTGATCCTGTGCGGGCATCGCGAAAATGATTGGCAAGTCTGTGATGCCTTGAATCGGAGTCGGCCAGTAGCCAATGGTTTCGAAAGTACGTAAATACCACGGCAGGGGCCAATACTCTTGACCGATTACGGCGATGGGCGAGAGCACTGGTGCATCGGCTAACGCGCGCAACTCGTGTAGCCAGCGTTCGATCTTCGGTGCGTCTGTGCTGGTAGGCACATACGCATAAGGATTGCGGCTGTCATTGGCTAGGCGGCCGCTGGCATGGATACTTTGTTTGGTTTGATAGGCGAGTCCAGTGAGTAAAAGTAATGTGAGTATAATGCGGGACCGTGTTTTTAAATCAGGTAAATAGCTAAAGGCACAGCCCGCGAGGAGGCAGGCATGTGCCCACGGCACCATCATGAGCCAAGGGGTTTTATAGCCGATGCAGCTGTAGATAATGAAGTGGCACACCGTCGCGATCGCTAGAAAGAGAACCGCAGGGTTCGGCACACGTTTCACTGCGGCGAAGGCGATCGCGATCAATGCCAGAAGCCCGATCAGTACTTCAGTCCACCAAATGCCGAGCTGTTGCTTTGGCCATAACAGCAGCTCGAAGTAATAGCCTAGTCCTTTTTCGTGGCCAGCGGTGGTCTCGTAAACGAAGTAGGTGCGCACCGCGTCTATGCTCCCTTGCATGGAGCGAAAGCCATCGCTGTAAAAGTAAGCGGCGGTGAATGCTGCGGTGATCACTAAGAACACGCTGGGCAATAGATAGAGACGAAGGTTGGGGCAGAGGTGTCGCGCGTCATTTGTTGGTTGTCTCCAGTAGCAGAGACCAGCGGCTGGTAGCCACGCGAGTATCGAGATGGCGAAGGTTTCTTTGGTGGCAAACATGAGGCCGATGCAGAGCCCTGAAGCGATGCCGATGCGCTTACTCGGTTGTTGGCTGAGGCGAAAGACTGCTGCGCAGGCCAGCATCGCCAACAGAGTTAGCAGGCTCTCATGGATATACATGCGGTTGTAATACACCATCAGCGGTGAACTCGCTAACAGTGCGGCTGCTGCCAATGCGCCCCATGGTCCGATGGATCGTCTCCATAGTAGCGGGGTAAATACCACTAGTAGACCGGCAATGACAGCGCCGAGACGCAAAGTGGTCGTGGATAGTTCGCTCCAGGAGGTTTCGGATCGGCTGCGCGCGATGGGTAGCGAACTAAGGCTGAGTAGCGGGCCATGGAAATGCTGTGGGTCAAACTGGTAGTCCTCGCCAGCTAATTGACGTGCGAGAATGCGTGCGCCAGTCGCCTCATCGGCGTGAATCGGGCGTTTTTCTAAGTTCTGCAGGCGTAACGTTAACGAGAGTATAACGATACCGATCCATGTGAGGATGATGAGGAGACGTTGCGACATTGTGAGTTAGCTCTATATGAAGCGACTTATTTGCCGGCTGCAATCTTGCTTTGCCGTTGTGTTGATTCTGTAGACACTATTATTTATCAGCCGTGCCTCCCTTAGAACAACAGATTGTATTGGTGACTCCAGTTTGGAACGACTGCAAACGATTGGAGTTGTTCGGCCCGAAGTTGGCGCAGGCGCTGTCAAAATCTGGTTTGCCGGTGCGTTGGATCGTGGCGGATGATGGTTCGTCCAAGCTGGAGCAGGCTAAGATCTCAGCCTTAGTTGAGTGCCTGTCGGTCGTCTACGCGGATGTCGAAGTGATGCTGTTTGCCGAGCGTTCGCGAAAGGGCGGTGCGATTTATCAGGCGTGGTCTGCATGTCCCGATGCCGATTTGTTGGCCTTTGTCGACGCTGATGGTGCGGTGGATGCTCCGTCAACCCTTCGTTTACTTAGGCATGCGTGCCAGTGTGGTCCTGATGTTGGTGTTGTTGGTGTTCGTCATGACGCAGTGGATACGCCGGTCCAGCGTCCGTGGCTGCGATTGCTGTGTTTCCGTATGTTTACCAAATTGGTGCATGGCTTGGTGGGTATTGAATGTGAGGATACGCAGTGTGGTGCAAAAGTAATTCCCGCAGCGGCGTATCGTTCGGTATCGACGCAGTTGATGGAGCGCGGCTTTGTGTTCGATGTTGAGTTACTAGTTGCGCTACAGGCGCAGGGTAGTCGGGTCGAGGAGTTGCGTATCCCATGGCAGGAGATGCCCGGAGGTAAGGTTAAGCCGCTACGCGATGCATGGGGGATGATCGCTGGATTATTACGTATCCGAAAACGCCTGAAGGCCAATTTGTATTAGCGCTTCGTCGGCAATCGCTTTAGCTTGGTGAAACCGCTTGTCTCCGCGGAATGTCATGAAGCTGTTTGCCTCTCGATTTAGCTGTCAGTGCCTGTTGTTTGGCTAACAGCGATAAAGGACGCATGGCGCAACTGAGCGTGTAGCGGTTTTCTGCCGTTCGAGTAACATCGCCTTGACTGTGCAAAGCACAGCATTCGCTACGTCACGATTCACATCAATCTACAAACTGCGGACGACTGCTTTGGCGACGCCTTGTACGCAGAGTTCAGTGACTGGGTAAAGCTCAGGGTAAAATTTATTCTCTGCTTTGAGGTAGGGAGGTTCGCTGCCTTTTTGGATGTAGCGTTTGAGCGTTGTTTCGCCATCGATGAGTGCCGCGACGATATCGCCATCATAGGCGTCGCGTGGCTCAATGATGACCATGTCACCATCATAAATCTCGGCATCGACCATACTTTCGCCTCGCACTTGGAGGGCGAAGCTACGGCGACGGCTGGAAAAGCCTGCGCTCTGAATGTCGACTTGTAAGCGGCCAATCTCACCTGCGGGTTCCACACGGTCGGGATAGCCAGCGGCAATGTCACCCATGACGGGAATGTCGACCACTTCGGTCGCATCCTCAGGAATCTCGGGCTTTTCGGGTGCATCTGGTCGGTTGATGCGAAAGGTCCGTGCCTGACCGGGGATGCGCTCAATCATTTCCTTTTTCTCAAGTGCGCGAAGATGGCCCATCACGGCATTGGTACTGGCGAAGCCGAACTGCTCTTGGATGTCACGAATACTCGGCCAGAAGCCGTTGCGCCATTCGTAATGCTCGATAAAAGTGAGGATTTCTTGCTGTCGAGTTGTCAGATCTTTCATAGTGTTCACTTGTTTAGGTGAACAATTGATCATTGTCAAGTCGCGCTTTGTCAGACGATCTGTCTTCTGGGTTTGAATCGCCTACAAAAAGCGTTGAACAAACGGGGGAGAGCGCTTTGGTAAGACTTTTACATGGCACTCTATCCCAGCGACATATTTGCACCACAATTACAGCTGCTGTTGGCTGCGTCGGTGATTTTGTCTGGATGTGGCTCCGAGCAGCAGCGACCATCGACCGGTGTGGTGGCTCCGATTCCCGTAGATGCGCTGGTGGTGGATTTCCCGGCTGGGGAGTTTGACTCAAATGTTGTCGAAACGCTTGCGGGTGATTTGGCGACGGTCAACCCTCTGGTTAATGAGACAATGGCAGGATCGGCCGTGATTGGGCGTATTTTGGAAGGGTTGATCACGCTGGATCCGAATACTGGTGATGTGATCCCGAATCTTGCCAAGTCATGGGAGATCTCGGCAGACAATCTTCAGTATACCTTTCATTTGCGGCGTGGAATTCATTGGAGCGATGGTCAGCCGTTTACCGCAGATGATGTTCTGTTTACCTGGGACTGTTTTTTCGCGAAACAGCTGGATGTTGATTCCGGTGAGCCCGTGCTAGATGAGAACGGTCGTGTGAAATATCGCTACAGTTCGCGCTCTACTTTTGGACAGCTTATTAATGGGCAAGAGCCTCTGGTTGAGAAGCTAGACAATTATACGGTACGCTTCACGACTCCAGAAGTGTATGCGCCTTTTCTATTGTTTGGTGGTGGTGAGGAGATTTTGCCCAAGCATGTGCTACAAGTGTCTTTTGATGATGGCACTTTGATGGATCAGTGGAGTGTGGAGACGGCCATCAATGAGCCATGGAAAATTGTGGGTTTAAACATGTTTGTACTCGAATCGTATCGCCCTGGAGAACGTATCGTATTTGCGAAGAACCCAAATTATTGGAAGGTAAATACAAAGGGAGAGCGACTGCCTTATGTGGCGCGGGTGATTACTAAGATCGTGCAGGATCAGAATAGTAGTAATGTTGCCTTTGCACAGGGCTTGACGGATTTTGAATCAATCGGGCCTGATAATGTGGCTTGGGTGAAGCGGGGAGAGGAACGCTTCGATTATACTGTGCTCGATATGGGGCCTTCGAGTCAGACGAACTTTATTTGGTTTAATTTAAATCCTGGGCAGAATGCCGAGGGCGTTGCGTACGTGGCGCCGTATAAGTTCAAGTGGTTTTCAGATCAGCGTTTCCGCCAAGCGATTTCGCATGGCATTAATCGCGAAGGCATTGTTCGTGGCGTGTATTTTAATCGCGCCGATATTTTGCATGGCTACGTATCGCCTAAACGCAAATTGTGGTATAACGATGCAATTCGAAAATACCCTTACTCGCCGGAGACCTCGCAACAGTTATTTGCTAAAATGGGATTCACTTTAGAAGCGGGTCAGTTGAAAGATCCGCTTGGCAATGCAATCAAGTTTTCATTGATGACGAACTCGAGTAGTGGACTACGTGTCGAGATGGCCACGGTGTTTAAGGAGAACATGGCAGCGCTTGGTATCGACGTCGAACTGCAGTTCTTAGATTTTAATACAATCATTAATAAAACATCCGATTCATTTACTTATGAAGCCTGTATGCTTGGTCTCGGTGGTGGTGCGCCAGATCCTTATGCGGGTAAAGATATATTGATGAGTGGTGGCCGCTTACATCAATGGTATCCGCAACAGGTTGAGCCTGCGACGGAGTGGGAGGCTCGCATTGATGCGCTGATGCTTGAAATTGGCCGGCATACTGATGTTGCGTTGCGTAAAAAGTATTTTTTCGAAGTACAGGAAATTCTAGCCGAGCAACAGCCGCTGATCTTTCTAGTCAGCCCGAAGGACTTTGTCGGCTATCGTAATCGATGGCAGAATGTTGATCCCACTCCGCTCGGTGGGGTGACGTGGAACCAAGAATCACTGTGGGCCGAGCCGAATCCATGAGCGCATTTATTTTCAGACGATTACTCTCGTTGATTCCTTTGCTCCTAGGGATCACGATGCTGGTGTTTATTTTAATGAGTCTCGCGCCTGGAGACTTTCTGACGCCAGTCAAAGCCCAACGCGATGTGCCAGCAGAGTTAATCCAAGCGATTGAAGTCGAGTTTGGATTAGATCGTCCGTGGTATGTGCAATATTGGAAATGGTTAGGCAATGTGGCACAAGGTAATCTCGGGCATTCGTGGGCTTATAAAATGCCAGTTGTCGATCTAATCGGACAACGCTTGTGGGCGACCTTCCTACTTTCAGTGAGCGCATTTGTCTTCGCGTGGGGGATTGCGATTCCACTCGGTGTCTTGGCTGCAGTTTATAAGGATTCGATTTTTGATCGTATCGCTTCGGCGTTGGCGTATGCGGCGCTTTCGATTCCTGAATTCTTTCTCGCGCTGTTGTTTGTCTTTGTTGCGGCGCAAACGGGGTGGTTCCCGTTGGGAGGTGCCACTTCGATTGAGTATGATTATTTGAACTGGTTTGGAAAAATTGGCGATCGTGCGTATCACTTAATTTTACCGACCTTGGCACTCGGGATTGGTTCGATCGCGAGTATCATGCGAATTATGCGGGCTAATTTCCTCGATACGATGCGCGCGGAGTACGTGACGACGGCACGGGCGAAGGGCTTAAGTGAATTTGCGGTGATTTTTAAGCACACCTTGCGTAATGCGATTAATCCACTGGTGAGTTCATTTGGTTTCGCATTCTCGGGGCTATTGAGCGGTGCGCTGATGGTTGAGATTGTACTGCAGTATCCTGGAATTGGTCAGTTGATGTATCAATCGATTCTGCGAGAAGACCAGTTCGTCGTATTGGCTTCAGTGATGATGGGGTGCTCGATGCTGGTGCTGGGAAACCTGTTGGCAGACATTTTATTAGCGTGGTCAGATCCGCGTATTCGATTGGAGAAGAAAAAGTAGAATGATCATCTTCAGTATATTTCGAGAAGTGCTGCGGCGTCCCTTGGGGGCAGTGTCGGCAGCGGTCTTGGTTGCCCTGTATGCGGCTGCCGTCTTTGCGGATTTCTTCGCGCCGTATGCGACCAATGAACAAGACTTAGAGCGCACGTACCATCCGCCCACAGCGTTGATTTTTCAGGATGGTGGCCTGCAAGTGCAGGCTTACGAATTAGTCGATCCGACCGAGGCGAAATATGAAAAAGTCGTGGGGCAGGGGTATCCAATCCATTTCTTTGGCAAGGGCTTTGAATATCGTTTTTTAGGGCTGTTTAAGACGCAGCGTCATTTGTTTACGATTCAAAATGACGCTGGTCGAGTGTATCTGCTTGGTAGTGATTCAACTGGGCGTGATGTGTTCTCGCGGTTGATCTTCGGCTCCCGTGTGTCGCTGTTCATCGGGCTGCTCGGTATCACGATTACCACGACACTCGGATTTCTTGTCGGTGGCTTGAGCGGTTACTTTGGTGGTCGAATGGATTTTGTAGCGATGCGCTTAGTCGAATTTATGATGGCGATGCCGGGGCTCTATTTGTTGTTGGCTTTACGCTCTGCGCTGGCGCCGCACTTCGCTTCCGATCAGATGTTTTTCGTGATCATTCTAATTCTGTCTTTAATCGGTTGGGCTGGCACAGCCCGTGTGCTGCGGGGTATGACGCTCTCACTTCGGCAAAATCAATATGTGATGGCGGCTGAAAGTATGGGGCAGTCGCCTGTGGTGATCTTACGGAAGCATATTTTGCCCAACCTTGTGAGTTATCTGTTGGTGGCCGCGACGCTCTCGATCCCCGGCTATATTCTAGGTGAAGCGGCTCTGTCATTTTTAGGGCTCGGTATTCAAGAACCCTCGGCATCGTGGGGGCTGATGCTCTCACAAGCGCAGGATGTGAAGGTGTTTTATTTGAACTTCTGGTGGCTATTGACGCCGGGCTTTGCAATCTTCGTCACAGTGATTGCATACAACGTGCTCGGCGATGTGTTGCGCGATGTGGTCGATCCAAAAATGAAAACGCGCTAGCTTTAAGTTGAGCGTTGTCAGTTGAATGTTGAATGTTGAATGTGTGTGAACTGATGTCTGAATTATTAAAAGTTTCTGATCTGCGGATCGCCTTTCACTCGCGTGGCGAATCCAATGAGGTGGTGCATGGGATCGATTTTTCAATCGACGCAGGCGGGAAGACGGTGGCGATTCTCGGTGAGAGCGGTAGTGGTAAGAGCGTCACTTGTATGTCGCTCACTCGCTTATTGCCAGAGGCGCCGACCTGCACCGTCAGTGGTGAAATCTTGTTTGAAGGCAAGAATGTGCTGGAGATGGATCGAGAAACAATTCGTGGCGTGCGCGGCAATGGCATCGCTTATATTTTTCAAGAGGCGTCGGCCTCGCTGAACCCAGTTTTTACCGTGGGGCATCAGATCGCTGAGGCGGTGAAGTTGCACCGGCCCGATATCACAGATGTGAAGGGGCGCGTGGTGGAGTTGCTGGAGCTAGTTGGGATTCGCGATGCCGCGCAACGCTACCAGGCCTACCCGCATGAGATGAGTGGTGGCATGCAGCAGCGTGTGATGATTGCGATGGCGCTGGCCTGTGAGCCGAAGCTATTGGTGGCTGATGAGCCGACGACCGCGTTGGATGTGACCATTCAGGCACAAATCATGGATCTGCTGCGCGAGTTGCGCGAAAAGCTCGGCATGAGCATTGTCTTGATCACGCACAATTTCGGCATCGTCAAAGGCTTTGCAGATGAGGTGATCGTAATGTTTCGCGGCGAGATCGTGGAGCAGGGCCCGGTGGATGAGGTGCTGAATAATCCGCAGCATCCTTATACGAAAGCGTTGATCGCATGTATTCCGAAGCTGGGCGCGAAGCAGCACCGCCTGACAACGATTGATAAAGAGATGGCGCTGGATTAATTGTAGAAGCGACACTCTTGTCGCTTAGTTCTGCTGGATGAGTGTAAAAGCGACAAGAGTGTCGCTTGGTTCTGCTGGATGAGTGTAAAAGCGACAAGAGTGTCGCTTCTACTTTAGCGGAACCGCTTCTGCTCGGGCATGTAGTCGTAGCCAGCGCCTGCGAGTCGCTCGGTAAGGATGGTCGCATCGAGGTCGTGCGTCTTGCAGAGATCGTCCAAGGATTCGCAGTGGTTGCGGATCATGGTGTTGACCACGCCGACCAGTAGGTGCGGATCCATTGTTTGATAGGTGCTCAAGTCCATTGATTGGCAGGCTAGGCATCTGTGTTTGTGTGACAAGTGCAACTTGCTCTCGGAATCAAAGGTTGCGAAACAGCGATGAATGCGTAGCATTCATCAAATGGAAATCTCTAAATCATTTATTACCGACGAAGGCGGCGCGATCAAAAGCGTTGTGATTGATTATGCGACTTTTCAGCGTATTGAGGAAGCGTTACTTGATAAAGGCTTGGCTCAGGCGATGCAGGAGGTTGAGGCAGAGGAGTCTGTTTCGCTCGAAGACGTAAAAAAGGAGCTGAGCTCATAACCCATGGAGGTTAAATTCAAGAAGAGCTTCTTGAAGGATTTGAAAAAACTGCCCTTAGAGCCGCGTGCTCGGGTTAAAAAGTTTGTTTTCGAGGATTGTATCAACTGTGAGTGCATCGACACGTTAACGCAGGTTAAGAAAATGAGTGGTTTTTCCAGTTACTATCGCCGACGTTTCGGCGATTATCGAGTTGGGTTTTCCATTGAAGAAGGTCAGATTATCTTTTATCGAGTGTTACATCGTAGGGAAATCTATAGACGTTTCCCTTGATTGATACCATGACCGACTCCACAGCAGACCAATCGCCACTCCTTTCCGTTCGTGACCTTAAGGTGCATTTCCCGATTAAGGGGGGCATTTTGCAGCGCACGGTGGATTCTGTGAAAGCAGTCGACGGTGTGTCGTTTGATGTGCCGCGCGGTAAGACCGTGGGGCTGGTCGGCGAGAGTGGCAGTGGTAAGACGACGACGGGGCGTGCGATTGCGCGACTGGTGCCGATCACTGCGGGCACGATTTGTTACGAGGGCCAAGACTTGGCGCATCTGTCACGTAAAGACTTCTTTGCATACCGTAAAAAGATCCAAGTGATTTTCCAGGATCCCTTTGGTTCGCTCAATCCGCGCATGACCATTTACAGCATCATTGCGGAGCCGCTGGATATACATTTTAAAGATTGGACGAAAGCGCAGAAAGTCACGCGCGTTGCCGATCTGTTGAAGAAGGTCGGGCTGAGTGCTGACTTTATGCAGCGCTATCCGCACCAGTTTAGTGGTGGCCAGCGGCAACGCATCGGTATTGCCCGAGCGCTCGCAGTGGAGCCGGAGTTTATTATTTGTGACGAGCCGGTCAGTGCGTTGGACGTATCGGTGCAGGCGCAGATCGTGAACTTACTGCAGGACCTGCAAGATGAGCTGGGCTTGACCTATTTGTTCATCGCGCACGATTTGGCGGTGGTAGAGCATATCAGCGATCAGGTGTTGGTGATGACTGAAGGCAAGATCGTTGAGCAGGCAACATCGGATGAGATCTATAATAACCCGCAGCATCCCTATACGCGCAAGCTGTTGGATGCGGTGCCGAGCCTGTAGCTGTTGCTTGCTTAATTGCGAGATTTCACTTGTTTAATCATTTATGAAAACAATGTATCAATTATTCTTAGCTACAGTGCTTACAGTCGCCCTATTGGCGCTTTCGGGTTGCAATACTTGGAAGGGCTTGGGCGAGGACTTTCAGTCCATGGGTGAGTCCATGCAAAAGTCTGGAAGCTAAGCTGGGTTCTTTTAATTTCGCTTAAAGTGGCGGGTTTTAGGAGCCGCTTTCCAGCAGTGCGGCCAGTAATTCGTCTATACACAGTGTGCTGACTGCGGTTGCCACATCGCTCATTGCGTAGGGCAGAATCAGTGTTTTTTTGTGTAGCATCGCTCCGCATGTGTAGACGACGTTTGGCACGTAGCCTTCGCGTTCGTTGCCTTCCGGCCTAATGAGTGGGTCCGGCAGGCGGCCGATCACTTTTGAGGGATCTTCGAGATCGAGGAGCGCAGCACCGATGCAATATTGGCGCATCGCCCCAACTCCGTGCGTCAGCACGAGCCAGCCAGCTTCGGTCTCAATTGGTGAGCCGCAGTTTCCCAGCTTGACCATCTCCCATGGATATCTCGGTGCGATTAGTTTTTTCGGATTGTTCCAGTAGTGCGGATTATCCGAATACATCAGAAACAAATTTTCATCGTCTTGCCGTGAGAGCATTGCGTAGCGGCCGTTGATGCGACGAGGGAAGAGTGCCATGCCCTTGTTTTCGACGGCACTGCCGTTAAGTGTCAGAATGCGGAAATTGAGAAAGTCGCAGGTTTCAAGTAGTTGGGGCAGGGTCACACGTCCGTTGTAGGCGGTGTAGGTGGCGTAGTAAGTGGCCGTGCCGTCGTCGTCGATGAACCTGACAAAACGGGCGTCCTCGATGCCGTTGGACTCATTGATTGATACGGGGAAGAGAATCCGTTCGGACATGGCGGTGCTGGGTTCAAAACTGAGCTCATAATTTGATTCCGCCAGCCAGCGCACGCACTCAAGTGTGCGTTGTTCTTCGCGAGTGACGATATGCGCGCGATGGGAGAAATTCCTCAGACTATCATCCAGTTCCTCGAGTGTGAAAGTGCCGTCAAGTACCTCCATCACCGCGGCGGTGTATTCGTTTTCAAAGCCCATCTCATGCAGTTTTATAGTGAATGAATCGAGATTGTAGCTTGGGTTCGGATGAATCTCCGGAGCGGTGACGAATCGTGTCACGGGCTCTGCTTCGATTACGCCTTTGGCGTCGATCACCACCGTTCGAAATTCGATGGATGAGATGTGCCCTTCGCCAGTCGCGCGCAGGCTCATGATAAATCGAACACTATTTGAATGGAGTCCGCCTTGGTCAGGATGTAGGACGATGGAGGGGTTAAACAGCGCGGCAGATTCGAGCGCATACTCACCGGTAAAGAGCGCACCGATTAGCAGCTGGCGTGCGTGTGTGAGTGGGCTGTCTGAGAAGAGGTGTGGCTCGACCTGTTTGAAGATTTCGAGGAGTAAGCGTTCGATCTCAATATGCCTAGAGCCAAAATCGCGCATGATTGTTGCGACTTCATGTTCCGCAGCAGCTTCGCTCATGGCGAGCCCGCGGCCTATGATTTGGATGATTCGCTGAGTGGAGCTTGGTATGAAGGGGCGGATCAGCACGCGTGAGCTATCTGGGAGAAACTGTAATCCACAGCGGTTGATAAGGATTTTTTTCATAATGATTTGTGCAGTTGGATAGGATTTTGGCTGAGTCGCATTTCGGCCAGACTGAGGTAGAACGACAGGCAGGATTCGGCCCCTTGATTTCCATTGATCCGATCTTGATGCAGGGCGTCGTGGCAGCCGCCGGTAATTGGATCGTAGAGTGGCCGATCCAGATCGTTACGACCGAGGAACCATTCAAACGCGAGCTGGGCAGCGTGTGAGAAAAAAGGATCCTTGGTCACTCGGAAGGCTTCCAGGCTCGCGCTAATCATTGCACACGCTTCAAGTGGTTGCTGGTCAAACTGCGCGGCGGGGCTTTGTCCTCGCCGCAAGAATCCGTTGGAGCCTATGGGGCGAAAATGTCCTTGCGGTGCGGTTTGCAATTCGATCAGCCAACGAAGCCCGCTCAGCCCTGCCTCCAGTGCTTCTTGGTTGGGCATCCAGCAACCGCTCAGGATGAGTGCATGGGTGATGCGCATGTTGTCATAGCAGACGATATCTTCCAGCCATGGCCAGTCGGGTGCATTCGTGCGCCGCCACAGCACCAGCAGTTTCTCGGTCAAGACCTCCCGCATTCGGCTGACTTCGAGATCCCCTTCGAAGCGCCTGAAATATTCATGGATGCCGATCAGGCCGAAGGCCCAAGCGCGTGGAGAAGTGAAGCCCTCTATAGCCGGTAGCGCCTGATCAAATAGCTGATTGCTTAGCTTGCGATGACCCTTGTTTTGTGAGCGCCAGAGCGTAGCTCCGAGCGCCCATACGGCGCGCGCATGGCTGTCCTCGGAGCCCGCTTCTTCCAGCCATTTCCTGTCGAAACTCATGAAGTTGCGGAAGCGCCCAGTGCCTTGCTTAAAAGCGTGGAACAGAAATGCAAGATAGCTGGAAGCCGCGTGTTCGATTTCTTTGCTGCGTCCGGTTTGTCCAATCTCGTCGAGCAGAATGGTGAGTAGCAGCGCGCGGGCATTATCGTCCGTGCAGTAACCTTCGTGGAAGTTAGGCACTGTGTATATCCCATGTTGAAACATACCAGTGGAGTCGGTCATCCGAAACAAGTGGTCGAGTTTGAACGGTGGTAGTTGGTAGGGTTTCTGGTCTAGGGTTAGATCACCGAACGCTTTGCGCGGTTCGTTGATTCGATTGGCGCGCGCTTGTTTAAAGGTTTCCACGTAGCGTTCAGCGACGGTCGGCCAAATCATTTCGCGGCCAAGCAGATAGGCCCGCTTTCGCATTGATTGCAGCTTCACGTCGTCGTCCAGCAGTCCGAGCACCGCTGTGGTGATGGCTTCTGAGTCTCGAAATGGCACGAGCGTGCCGTTTCCCTCCGCGAGTAATTCCTGGGCGTGCCAGTAGGGGGTGGAGACGACTGCCTTGCCCGCGCCGAAGCAGTACGCGAGTGTGCCAGAAGTGATTTGCTCCTCGTTGAGATAAGGGGTTAGATAGATGTCCGCCGCGGAGATGAATTCGTTTAGCTCCTGGTTATTGACGTAGCGATTATAGAAGATCACGTGCTCTTTCACGCCGAGCGCTTCGGCGCGGCGTTCAAGTTGCAAGCGGTAGTTTTCGCCTTCGCTGGCTAGCAGGTTTGGGTGGGTGGCACCGAGCACGATATAAATAATTTCCGGGTGTGTTTCGCGTATCCCTGGCAGCGCGTCGATCACGTATTCGATTCCCTTCGCGGGGCTGAGCAAGCCAAAGGTAAGAAGCACTGTTCGCCCGAGTACGCCAAACTGGTCTTTGTAGAAATTCGGGTCGATGAAGGGTATGTCTGGTATTCCGTGCGGGATCAGTTCGATTTGCTGGTCTGGCACATGGTATACTTCGCGTAATATATCGACGCCTTTCTGCGCCATCACCACTAAGCGTTGGCTGCGCTCGATGAGCTCAAGCATGACTTGTCGCTGAGCATGATCGGGTTCTTGCAGCACGGTGTGTAAGGTCGTGATCACTGGCATTTTTGCGTCGCGCAGTAAGGCGAGTATGTGACTGCCGACGGCTCCTCCGTAGATGCCGAATTCGTGCTGTAGACACAGCACATCGATGTTGTTGATATTTAGAAAATCCGCCGCGCGGCGATACGAGTCGAGGTCACGCTCATGGAACTCGAAGCGCACTTGCGGTGGGTAGGCATAGCTGTGCTGATGATCATTGACCGCGCCGACGATACATTGCGCTTCGGGGCATGCTTCTTGCACTGCCGTGCAGAGGTTATGGGTGAAAGTGGCGATACCACATTGCCTCGGGACGAAGTCGCCGATGAATGCGATTTGACTGCCGGAAAATACTGATTCCATATAAACGAATAACTGAGGTTAAATCGCTTATCCGCCAATTGCTCACTGCAGCGTAAGAGTACTAAATCGCTCTCCTAATGAATGGTGCTCGCATGTGGCAACCGTGCTTTAAGACGATTTTGCACTAATGATATATATCAACATGCAGTATAATTAGATATGCCTAATCTTGCAAGTGTTTGACAGGACTTAGGAAAGTTAGGGTTCCAGCACTGCTAATGGGGATTGATGAATCCCAGATTATACAACAGAACGGGATTCTGCTGGACGATGCTTAGCTCCAGTGCTTTGCGGTATAGCTTTAAGAGACCCACGCAGCAATCGTTGAGCAGGAGGCTACTGGTTGCCCATACGCTGTTGAGTGTGCTGTAATCTTCCTGCGGATTCGACCATTATGCTGGTGAGTCGACCGATCGGGCCTCTAGCACATCGGCAAAGGCCACTTCGGCGCAGCTGGCGAACTGCTGATTGCCGCGCAGCCCACGCGTTGCTGAAACCGCTGGCGAATTAAGGCCACAGAGAAAGCGGGCTTGTTGTCGCGGGCGGGCCAGGGCATTGCTGTTTTTCTCAACTAGAGTGGTGAAGTGGCTCAAGTCATAGCTTTCGATGCTGGCATGTTGACGGAGCGGTAATTGCGCTGGCTCATCGCCCAAGCAGATTCCGCAGTGGCCACAGGGATCGATCGATTCGCCGAAGTAGTCGAGCAAGTTGGCGGTGAGGCAGCTCTCGTGTTGAGCATAGGCCAGCATCGATTCGATACGGGCAATCTCGATCGCTTCGTGCTGGCTAAAGGTCTCTTGCAATTGCTGGCACAACTCAGGGATGTCGACATCTTGTTCTAGGCGGCGAAAGCGTTGACGGTAGCCGGCCAATTGTAGTTCGGCGAGGCCTTTGTGTTGCAGGCTGTCGATCGCACGCAGGATGACGCTGCGTTGTTGACCAGTGTGCGCAATTGCCTGGTCGATGTCTAAGCTGATCCACTTGCGGGCTTTGGTGCAGCAGCTAAAGATCTTGCGGATAAACGCCGCTTGCTTGTCTGGATACTGTGCTAAGATCTCGGCGCTACTGCCAATCGGTGCAAAGCGTATACTGCCATAGTAATGACCTTCGGCGCGGATGATGCCTTTTAACTCCAAGCGAGTGAGCAAGGTATTGACCACTAGCTGACGGATATCGTGGCGGCGCGAGAGGTCGGTAATCGCGATATCGATTTCATCATCGGAGCCGAGCAGTTCGGTGACAATCGATGTAATGCTCTCGGGATCAGGCGTGTCGCCATAGACGAAATTTTCCAATGCCGTGCAGTCGTCGGCGCAGGCGAACAGTTCGCAGGTCGAAGGCGCTCCATCACGTCCAGCGCGGCCGATTTCTTGCATGTAGCTTTCATAGCCTTTGGCCATATGATAGTGATAGACGTAGCGGATGTCGGACTTATCTACGCCCATGCCAAACGCAATCGTGGCGCAAATGATCGGCACTTCACCGTGCATAAACGCGTCTTGAGTGGCGACGCGCTGCTCGGATTTCATGCCCGCGTGGTAAGCCTTGGCGTCGAAGCCTGCTTTGACGAGTCGTTCGGCGACCTCTTCGGCATGGCGTTGCAGGCTGACGTAAATGATGGTGGATCCGGCGGGGCGCTCGCGCAGGCGTTGCACTAATAGCGCGGGACGCTCAGCATCGCTGCAACTCGTAATGCGCAGCTCTAAATTTGGACGATGGAATCCGGTGTTGACGATGTCGCCTTCGGCAATGTCAAAGGCCTGCGCCATATCTGCGGAGACTTGTGGGGTCGCAGTGGCGGTCAGCGCGAGCACGCGCTCGACTTTTAGCTCTTTGGCAGCACCGGCCAGTTTCAGGTAGTCGGGTCGGAAGTTGTGTCCCCACGATGAAATACAGTGCGCCTCATCGACTGCCAATAGACTGATGCGTTGGCCATGGATGAGATTGAGGAAACGTTCGTTACCTAGCCGTTCGGGAGCGACAAACAGTAGCTTTAGTTGGCCGCCACGAATGTCTTGAGTGACGCGGCGGTAAGTTTCCTCGTCGAGGCTGGAGTCCAAGCGTTCCGCTGCGATCCCGCGTGCTTGTAGGCTGTCGATCTGATCTTTCATCAGCGCCAACAGCGGGGAGACGACTAAGGTCAACCCAGGTAGTAGTAGGGCAGGCAATTGATAGCACAGGCTTTTGCCCGAGCCGGTCGGAAAGATCGCGCTAGCACTGCGCCCCTCGAGCAGCGTCTGAATCACCTGCTCTTGCCCTGGTCGAAAGGTCTCAAACCCAAATGTCGCCTTAAGAAGTGAGAGTGGATCGGTCGAAGGTGTCATGGTCACGATGAATGCAAAATATGCTAAATGAAATGATTTGGATATATGCGGGAAAGGTAATATGTAGCGAGGTTCGTTTAACATATCAATTTATCCTGATATGTTGATAAGTTGCTTGATTAATCTAAATTAATGAGAATACTGCGCATCCTTATGAGTAAAAACTTCATCTTTTCCTCCGAGTCTGTTGGCGAGGGCCATCCAGACAAAGTAGCCGATTATATTTCTGATAGCGTGTTGGACGCATGCTTAGAGCAGGATCCGCAAAGCCGCGTGGCATGTGAGACATTGGTCAAGAGTAACTGCGTGTTTCTAGCCGGTGAAATTACCACCAATGCGAAGCTTAACTACGAAGAGATCGTGCGCCAAGCGATTCGTGAGATTGGCTATACCAACGACGACGATATCTTCCATGCCGATAAGGTGTTTATTTCCAATATCCTGACAGCTCAGTCCACTGATATTGCTCAAGGCGTTAATGCGGCCGAAGCAGCGGGTAAAGATACCGCAGAACAAGGAGCAGGGGACCAAGGCATCATGTTTGGTTATGCCTGTAACCAAACGCCAGAACTCATGCCAGCGCCTGTGATGTATGCACATCGATTGCTCCGTGAGATGGCGCATCAGCGTAAGGATGTGAAGATCCCTTGGCTGCGCCCAGACGTGAAGAGTCAGGTCGCACTCGAATATGTCGACGGCAAGGCGGTTGCGATTAAGAACGTAGTGATCTCCACGCAGCACGCCGCAGACGTAACACATGCGGAGATTAAAGAATTTTGCATCGAGCAGGTGATCCGCAAGGTGCTGCCAGCTGAGCTATTAAACGATCAGACCGAATATTTGATCAACCCGACTGGTAACTTTGTTATCGGCGGTCCTCAGGGCGATGCGGGTCTGACGGGTCGTAAGATCATCGTTGATACCTACGGCGGTTGGGCGCGTCACGGAGGGGGTGCTTTCTCTGGTAAGGATCCTTCGAAGGTCGATCGCTCGGCGGCATATTTCACACGTTGGGTGGCGAAAAACATCGTCGCAGCGGGTCTCGCAGATGCGTGCGAACTCGAAGTCGCCTATGCGATTGGTCATCCTTACCCGACCAGTATCCACGTGGATACATTTGGTACTGGCACTGTCAGCGATGAGCAAATCGCTGCCGCCGCGCAAAAAGTATTCAGCTTCAAGCCAGCCGACATCGTCAGCCAGCTCGATCTACTGCGCCCTATCTACCGAGAGTCCACTCACTATGGTCACTTTGCCAAGGAACATCTACCTTGGGAATCGATTGCCAAAGCAGACGCACTTAAGGCCGCGTTGTAAGTTTACGATTAAGAATAAGACTGAGAATTAAAAAATATGAGCACAGATACACTAACAAAAACAGACTACAAAGTCAAAGACATCACCCTCGCTGACTTCGGTCGCAAAGAAGTCGAGATCGCACAATTCGAGATGCCCGGTCTCATGGCGACCTGCGAGAAATACGCCGCTGAGCAGCCGCTCAAGGGTGTGCGTATCATGGGCTCCTTGCACATGACGATTCAGACTGCGGTGTTGATCGAAACATTGAAGACGCTCGGCGCTGACGTGCGTTGGTGCTCTTGCAATATTTTCTCCACTCAAGATCATGCAGCGGCCTACGTCGCAAAGAACCTTGAAGTGCCCGTGTTCGCTTGGAAGGGCGAAACACTCGAAGAATACTGGTGGTGCACACAGCAGGCACTCACATGGCCAGACGGTTCGGGCCCTCAACTCATCGTCGACGACGGCGGAGACGCAACACTCTTGATTCACAAAGGCTATGAACTTGAGGATGGTAGTGACTGGGTGAATACAGCTTCCGACAGTGAAGAAGAGTCCGTAATCAAAGCGCTCCTGAACAATATCCAAGCGGAGAATTTCTCCAATGATCATTGGCACAAGATTGTGGAAGACTGGAAAGGTGTTTCTGAAGAAACAACAACTGGTGTGCACCGTCTCTACGAAATGCATAACGCCGGCAAGCTCCTCGTTCCTGCGATCAATGTAAATGACTCTGTCACTAAGGCGAAGTTCGACAACCTGTATGGTTGCCGCGAATCACTACTCGATGGCATCAAACGTGCAACTGACGTAATGATTGCGGGTAAGGTTGGCGTCGTTTGTGGATATGGCGATGTGGGTAAAGGCTGTGCTGCTGCACTTAAGGGCATGGGCGCACAGGTCGTCGTGACCGAAGTTGATCCGATTTGTGCACTGCAAGCTGCGATGGAAGGCCACCGCGTACTGACCCTCGAGGACACACTCGGCTGGGGCGATATCTACGTCACCACCACTGGTAACTATGGCATTATTACCGCTGACCACATGTCGAAGATGAAGGACCAAGCGATCGTTTGTAATATCGGTCACTTCGATAATGAGATCGGTGTGGATGCGCTCAATAACATGCCAGGTGTAGAGGTTGAAATGATCAAACCAGACATCCAAGGTGCGGTTGATAAATATACCTTCCCCGATGGCCACAGCATCTACTTGCTTGCCAAGGGTCGTCTGGTGAACCTCGGTTGTGCCACTGGTCATCCATCTTTTGTGATGTCGAACAGTTTCACTAACCAAGCGCTCGCTCAAATCGAGCTTTGGAAGCAGGTCGAGAAATATACACCTGGTGTGTATATCTTGCCGAAGCACATCGATGAGGAAGTGGCTCGTCTGCATCTCGAGAAGATCGGCTGCAAGCTCACCACGTTAAGTGACGAGCAAGCGGACTATATTGGCGTCAAGTCGTCTGGCCCCTTCAAGTCTGAGCACTACCGTTACTAGGCAGGCGGTTAGATTATGTTTTCGAAAGCGCCCTCACTCCGAGGGCGCTTTTTTTGGGTCGAGTGTGAGTCGATTCCAGAAAAGGAGGGTGGGCGACCCGCCCACGGCATCGACTCAGCTCACAACGAGGGCGAGTCGCCCTCACTCCTATTGACTGCGGGCGTGCCAGTTGCTCGCCCTTCCGTAACCACCTCGAATCACCCCCCGCATTTAGATGATGAAAATTCGTGCGCTTTGTGATTAAGTGCTCTAGATCTTCTGGCATGCCGAAAAAGACTACTGCCAAGAAAACGACCAAGGCCTACCAAGCGCCTCAATTTCTCGTCGATTTACTCGACGCACGTTCCCCCACGGGGCACGAATATGAAGCTCAAGCAGTGATCGATCGCTATGTTGAGCCAAAGGTCGATGCCTATCGTAAGGATACCATGGGCAACCGCTTCGCCACGGTGAATCCGGATGGCGAGCCATCCTTGCTATTTGCCGGGCACATCGACGAGCTCGGCCTGATCATCACCTACATCAACGACAAAGGCTTCGTCTATTTCGACACGCTTGGCGGTCATGATAAGTCGATGATTTCTGGGCGTCGTGTTTCAATTTTGACTAAAGATGGCATCGTCAAAGCAGTGACTGGTAAGCGTGCCATTCATCTGATGAGCACAGAAGATCGTAAGAAAGTGCCGGAGACGCACGAGATCTGGATCGATCTCGGCGTCAAAAATAAGGAAGAGGCTGAAGCGCTGGTCCGCATCGGCGATACCGCGGTTTACGATCAAAGCTTTGAACTGATTCGTGGTAGCGTCGGAGTGGCGCGTGCCTTTGATGATAAAGCGGGCGCCTACGCGGTGCTCGAAGCAGTGCTGCGGCTTAAGCAAGAAAAGAAGCTCGTCGCTAGGGTCACTGCCGCCGCCACAACTCAAGAAGAGATCGGCACACGTGGTGCGATGACCGCCGCGTTCTCCGAAAACCCTGATTTCGCGATCGCAGTGGATGTCGGCCATGCGACCGATTCGCCCGATTGTGATCCGCGTAAATATGGCAATTTCATTCAAGGTGGTGGCCCGATTATTTGCCGTGGCCCGAATATCAATCCAGTCATTTTTGAGAAGATCGTTGCCTGTGCCGAGAAGAACAAGATCCCGTATCAGATCGAAGCCGACTCGCGCCCGACTGGCACCGATGCACGTGCGATTCAAGTCGCCCAGGCCGGCATCGCCACAGGTCTAATTTCGATTCCGCTGCGCTATATGCACACACCCAGCGAGATGGTGGATCTTGAGGATATTGAGCACACCGTGCAATTGCTAGTGGCCGTTGCCAAGTCTCTGAAGAAGAGCGACCGCGGTGTTTGGTAGGCATCCGCCATCGGTGAACTAACTTCGCTCTGCTAACAGCCCCGCCGTAAGTGGCGGGGCTGTTTATTGCTAGAGAATGGTCGCAGCCGTTGCGATCAATGCATCAACGCAAAGTAGCTCGGTGAGGTTCGCTGCCTGTCTGCTAGCTCTTATTGCAGCGAGATTTCACCGGTTTCCACGACAGTAGTTGAGGGCATCCATTTGGAGGTCGTGCCAAGCTTTGCGCGTAGTTTGTAGTCGAGCATCTCTTGTGGTTGATTAATGAGTTTTTGCAGTAATCGAGCGCTGCTGAGCAGGCTGGCTGCAGAGCTGACGGAGACGATGCGAGCGCTATAGCCTTCAATCGGCGGCAGGTCCTTCGCCGTGCCAGTGACCACTTCGATGCCTTCAAGACTGAGTTCATAATAGAGGCCGTGCAAATCGATGGTCTCGGCGTTCGGGTTCACAATCCGCAGTTGGATCGTAAACTGCATCGCACTGGTATCGCTCGCAGCTTTTGTGATGCCCACGACATCGATCTTCGGGCTCTCGTGGTTCTTATCGAGCGTGGTGCAACCACTCCAGCAGAGCACCGCGAGGCAAGAGAGAAGGCAGAGTCGGCGGGCGGCTAATAGCATAGATTGTAGCTTAGGCCTAGGTCGTGTGCGTGCAAGTCGGATCCTGCATGTCTTTATTCACTGTACATAAAGCTAGGCTGGGGACTCGTGTTTAGAGCGCCAATGCATTGAGCCGTAGCAGATAGAATGAGCGATTTAATCGGTTTTTCTTGTAAGGAGTCATCATTCAATTCGATAATACTAAGCATGCCATCTGATCCCTCAACTCCATCTATAACTGAACGTGCTTGTGCCATAGTCGGATCTGTCATCCCGAGCTGCATGGAAGGATTGCGGCTGGTCGAGCTAGGGCAGCAGCGTCAGCTGAAATTGCATGAGCGCCTGGCATTGTTCTACAACTCGCCGCTCTGCCTGCATTGCAACTGCAAGCGCGATAAATTCGACAAGGAGCGAGCGAAGCTGCGTGAAATTGATCGCCAGCGCCGTGCTTCAGATCAATGAGACTTGATCTAGCACTCCCCGGGCAGGGCACTCTCGGTAGATTGTACCTTTCTGGGAGCCTAATAATCTGGTTGGAATTTATATCCCAAGAAATTTTCACTTTCTCATGGGGAATGGCTAAAAAGAATAGCACTTCCGTCAAACTCGTCAGCAAGTCAACTCCGGCCTTAGACGTGTTGGGTCCAGTGGTGGCCGACGGGTGCTTGGCGGTGTAAGTTGCCGCTGTCTGTATCATGGCTGAGTCAGAAAAAATTCACAAACCGCTGGTTGCCGTATCTGGGGCGAGCGGCTTTGTCGGCACTCATTTGCGCGCTGAACTAGCGGATATGTATGAGTTTCGGGCGCTGTCGCGGAGTCCCAGTGTAGTCGAGCGCAATACGCGTGAAAGTTCGACGCAATGGAGCCAGTGCGACCTATATTCGTTACCAAAAGTCACCGAGGCGCTGAAGGGATGTGAATATGCGTTTTATTTGGTGCATTCGATGGCACCTTCGAGTCGCTTAATGCAGGGCAATTTTGAGGATACCGATCTATTGCTGGCGGATAATTTTATACGTGCAGCCGAAGCAGTTGGCGTTAAGCACGTGATTTATTTGAGCGGCTTACTGCCGGATGAGAAGGATGATTTGTCGCCGCACTTGCGTAGCCGCTGTGAAGTCGAGCAGGTGTTACGTTCACGTTCTGTACCGGTCACTGTGCTACGGGCGGGACTGATCTTTGGCCCCGGCGGATCATCGTTCTCGATGCTGATTAACTTAGTGCGGCGCTTGCCAGTGATGCTGCTGCCGTTGTGGACAGGTTCAATGACGCAGTCGGTTGATATTAAAAACGTCTGCCAAGCATTTCGTCTCTGCTTGGGGGATGCGACTTTGGCGGGGGGTATTTACGATTTGGGCGGACATGAGCCGATGACTTACCGTGAGCTGATTTTGCAAACAGGGAAGTTACTCGGCCGAGAAGTTCGAACCCTGCGCGTCCCGGTTAATTGTTTTGCGCTGTCGAAACATTGGGTCGCGTTATTCAGTGGTGTTGCGCCGGCCTTGGTTGGGCCATTACAGGAAAGTCTGCAGCACGATCTGCAGGCCAGGCCGAATCCGTTACTGCAACGCTTAGAGGGAGAATTTGTCTCGTTCGCAGAATCGTTTCGAGCTGCGGTGGATGCCTCTGGTTGTCCGTTGCCGAACCCCAGAAGTCATACGCAGTTAGCAGACAAACAAGCGATTAAGCGCGATCGTCGGGTTCGCTCGGTGCAACGTATGGCGTGGCCTGCTGGATGGACTGCGGCAACAGTGACGCGCGAATATGGCACATGGTTGAGCCAGCGATATCGTGGATTACTGGCAGTCGAAACAGACAGTATGGGGGTCGTCCGTTTTTTGATTGGCGGCCTGAAGCTGTGCCTGCTGGAGCTGACACCGACACCGTTCAGTGAGGATGCGGAGCGTTGTGCTTTTTATATTACCGGTGGCTGCCTTTCGCGCACGGTAGATCCTCCAGGACGCTTGGAGTTTCGTATTGTTGAATCACGCGATTGTGTGGTGGCATCGATTCATGGATTTGCACCGACGTTGCCGTGGTGGTTGTATGCATGCACTCAAGCACGGGCGCATTTATTAGTGATGCGTGCGTTTGGCCGGCACTTGAAGCGCTCCTGTGCGCAGCGATCCGCTTGCTGAAGAGCCCGTGACTGCCTCTGACTAATTGTATTCCTGCTTGATGTAGGCCAGTAGCGAAGGGATGGCTTCGATCATTGAATCGAGGCATTGCTGATAGGCATCGAAATTTTGGCCGTAGGGATCGGGGATTTGTACATCGACGTCCGGCCCCATGAATTCGCGAAAGAGATGTAGGCGCTTGGGGAGTCCAGTATGGTAGTGCGCCAGGATGTCGAGGTGTGAATCGGTCATGCCGATGATCATGAAGGCACGGTCGATCAGCTCTTGAGTCACGGGTTGGCTCTGGTGCTGTGCTAAATCAATTTTAACTTTTTTGAGCGCTGCGACTGAATTACTCGAGGCAGGCTCACCATATCCAGCTGCCACGCCAGCCGATTCGACGGTTAGCTGATCAAGCGGAGCGCCTTCGGCAGCAAGTGCATGTTGCAGCAGTTTTGCTGCCATTGGGCTGCGACAAATATTACCCGTGCAGACAGTGAGGATGAGATTGCGATCTTGAGCCATTGGAAAGAGAGATTAAGCAAGTGATCGGGTCTGGCACAACTCTTTTGCCCGAATGTGATTAGAGTTCGGGTTGCTGCTGTAAGATTTGTAGGGCGGCGATGATGTCAATGCCGCGTTGCAGGATACGATCCGGCTCAATTCTGTGGCTGTCAGGCTCGCTAGGTTGATCACTATCGCTGCTGCTATCCTCATTGCGAAGAAGTTGCAGGATCTCTGTGCCTGCTTCGTAGAGATGATAGCTGAGGTAGTTTTCCTTCGCGTCGCTTTCTAATCGGATACGCGGCTCAAACCCGACTCCTACTAGTGAGGTATCGCTGTCGGGGCGAACCTCTCCGCTGAGAATCCAAGCGTTGGCTGAGGCTTTGCGGTAAAATCCGGTGCGGCCTGCGGTAGATTCACCGACGCCGATGATCGCACCTGCTGCCTGCAACTGATGCAGTACTGCCTCAAATGGGCCGGCTGTTTCGCGGTTGCATAAAACAATGGCAGGGAAGTCGCGCACCGTGCTCGAGGCCTCGCCAGATATGCTGAGGTCGGCGGGCACCGTACCGACGGTGGTCAATGTCTGTGCCTGCTTCGCGGTGGCAAAGCCGCAGAATGTATCCACCGCAGTGTGATTGGATTTAAGAAAGCGTAAATCTAGGATGAGCGCGGCCTGCGTTTGGTGCTCTGCCAGCACGGACTTCGCTTCATTCAGGCGGTAGAGGCGGATGTATTTGATCGCGCGCGGCAAGTCCTCGACGCGTGCAGCGACTCGACTTTCGGAGTGGATCTCCAGCTGCGGTTGTTCAAATAGGACGCGATCTGGGAATAATGCTGCCAGGCCGTGCAGGCGAATCGCTTCGTCGCTGTAATCGCGTAAAGATGGAAACAGTGCCGCGTCCTGTCCCTGCGCAGGCTGGCATGTGACTGCTGCGTAGATCACCGCCGTACTGAGAAACTGTTTAACGCTCATCATCCACAAGGTGCCAGTTTAGCGGTTGAGCTCTTGATGGCCAATGTCGCGCCGGAGATATTTGCCGTCGAAGTGAATCTGGTCGCATACGCCATAGGCGAGATCGGCGGCGGCTTGTAGGCTCGACGCTTGTCCACTGACGCCCAGCACGCGGCCACCGTTAGAGGTGATCGTGCCATCCTCTGCGCGCTTGGTGCCAGCATGCACGATTGCGGAACGCTCCGGAGTGGTCGTTGGTAACGCGATGGTGTCGCCCTTTGCATAACTGTCAGGGTAGCCGCCAGCTGCGAGCACGATGACGATTGCAGCGCCAGGGTGGATGTTAAGTTTTGCGGGGAGTGCTTCGCCCTTTGCGGAGGCGAGCAGCACCGGCACGAGATCGTCTGCGACCATTGGTAGCAGTACCTGTGTTTCAGGATCGCCGAAGCGGACGTTGTATTCGAGTACGCGTACACCCTTTGGTGTGAGCATGAGGCCAGCATAAAGAGTGCCGCAGAAGTGAATGCCGTCTGCTTTGAAACCGTCGAGGGTCGGGCGCAGCACTTCCGCTTCGATCTGGGCCTGCATCTCTGCAGTGACGCGGCTGGTCGGTGTGTATGCGCCCATGCCACCGGTGTTGAGGCCAGTGTCGCCTTCGCCGGCACGCTTGTGGTCTTGGCTCGGTGGCAGACAGACGAAATCATCGCCCGAGACAATGGCGTGAATAGAGGCTTCTTCGCCGTACAGTGTTTCTTCGATCACGATCTCGTGGCCGCTAGCGCCGAAGGCGTTACCTTCGAGCATATCTTTGACCGCAGCAATCGCTTCGGCTTGGGTTTCCGCCATGATCACGCCTTTGCCTGCGGCGAGGCCGCTGGCTTTAATGACGATCGGTGCGGGGTGTGTGTCGAGATACTGTAGCGCGGCGGCGACATCGGTAAAGCTACCGTATTCAGCGGTGGGGATGTTGTGGCGGGCGAAGAAATCCTTACAAAAGACTTTGCTCGATTCGAGCTGAGCGCCCTGAGCGTTCGGGCCGTAGGCGGGGATGCCGACCGCTTGTAGTGCATCGACGAGGCCGAGGCTGAGTGGCACTTCCGGACCGACGATGACAAGGCCGATGTGTTGGTCTTGTGCCAGTTGAACGATGCCTTCGATGTCTTCGACGCCGACCTTGTAACAATCGACTTCAGAGGCCATGCCACCATTCCCTGGTGTTGCGATGACACGATCGGCGAGCGGGCTCTTTAGGCACATTTGTACGAGGGCGTGTTCGCGTCCACCAGAACCTACGACAAGAATAGAAAACTTAGATGTATCGGCCATAATACAGAGCACGTTTCCAGAATCCTTTTCAGAGGTAAAGGCTGTTTTAGGTGAGAGTAGCTGGTTTTTCCATGGTTCGAGCACTCCGAGATAGACTCTGCTGGATTTAAGGAATTCTAGAATTAAATAATAGCAGCTTTTTTTCGCTTATTCGTGGCTTTTTTCGAAGTCGGCGTAGGAATTTCCCAGTAAAGGGCACCTCTGAAAAACCACTAATCAGCGACGTGCGTCGCGTAATTGCTGATTTTCAGATTTTTGGTTGATTGATTTGGTTTTGAGTTCGGCTATCGAGTGATTTTTTCGCCGATATTGATGAGAT
>Ga0206129_10000933_pt1 | contig 41736 bp, 32 predicted proteins | sample Helgoland_Spring_8_FD_148616 | JGI IMG/M metagenome (GOLD analysis project Ga0206129, IMG submission 148616) | Pelagic subsurface seawater microbial communities from Kabeltonne, Helgoland, North Sea - Helgoland_Spring_Bloom_20160502_2 | ecosystem: Environmental > Aquatic > Marine > Epipelagic ...
CCAGCTAATTAAAGGAGACACAAGGGCAAAGGTTAAAATTAAATACGAAAGTCGTCGTTGTATTGATTCCATTTTTACTTAGGTCAATGATTTATAAAAACACGGGACATTTAGTTCTTCGCATGCCCAAAGGAGGCTTGCCACTGGTTATTTCAAATAGGTAACTAAAAGAAATCTCATGAAATCCTTGCCGTGCGGCACCTTCTGAAAGAGACAAGTCGTAACTATAAATTGTGGTAAAAGTATTTTTCTTTATTCCTGCCATGAAACTAATAAAATTGTTCTCTTCAAAAGCCGTAGGATCTGTTCCATAAAAAACGCCAAGGATGACAGGTTCGATTACATTATATATCCCAGCATCCAATCGATTGAGTGGGCCTTGACTGGTAAAACTAAAGGTCGGCATGATAGCGATGTTTCGGCGCGTATTTCGAGAAATTGCCTTAAAACGATACCGATAACCCATGTGTCCAGAAAACCTGGTTTTTAATTGATATTCACTGCCCTCCATAAAAGAGATATTGTTTTTAAAGAGGTTGTGCGCCGCAAATCCAAACCATAGCTCTTTGGAATAGCCCAGAACTCCAAATGAGGCATCAAAATAATTGATCTTCCCTGAAGCTAAACTTTCTGCAGACAGGCCTGTGATGTTACCAAAGGCATCCAACTGATCTGAAAAAATAAAATTACCAACATTGAAATTTTGTTGACTATACGAAGCCTGCAACCCAAAACGGATCTGCATATCTTTAGTTACAGAAAAATCATAACACAGAGGAAGGGCTATTTTATTGTGGGTATAACCACTGGTTTCATCTGTTTCATTGAAGATCATGAGACCCACGCTGCTGTGATAATCCACAAAGCTGTGATCAAATGAAAGTTGAGAAATATTGTACGCTGAAAGAGAGCCTACTTTTTGCATTCTGTAATTCAATCCAGCACGGGTAAATTCCGAGGTGCCCGTAAAAGCAGGATTTAGAAAAATAGGTGCGTTATAGTATTGCGAAAACCCAAGGTCTTGCCCTATGGATGGGAGAAAAATTAAGAACGTTATCCCAATACAAAATAGTCTAAAAAGTTTCATATAGATTGGTTTTATGAACAATCAATTTTTATTCATCGAAACAAATATAAAAATGTAAATCGATAAAATCTATTATATGTCAGTGGTTTAGCCTTTATAAGAGATAATTTCTTCATTTCGTTATAAATTGCAGTTGATATTACAAAAATAATCGAGGCATAAATGATCCCAATTCACCTTCCCTCACGGAAAAAACAGATCAAAAAAATATGATGACAGCAAGTAATTTGAGTTACGGCATATTGATTACGGCAATAACGCTTCTACTTTCATGTAATCCAGGCGCCCCTATTGACAGCAAAGCGGTCAAAGAAGAGATTCAATCACGAAAAATCAGGAAAGTTTCAGCTTCAGATATCATGACACTTGCCCTAAAAACAGGAGAAGAAATTCAAGCCGACGTGACCCGTCAGCATTTGTTATCTATTCTTGCCGCCGAAGGCGGAATCGAGCGATGTACACTTTCTTCATTACCTGCTGTTTTAAAAGCTAAAAGTAGAGGGATTGAAGTTTCTCGAATTTCCCAACACTCAAGGGAAAAAGGCCGCCCAATGGATTCCGTCGAGTTAGAGGTCTATGCAGCGTTTAAATATGCTGCTCAACGGCAACTTAAAATGATTCCGAGTTTAGAAGAAGTAAATGAAACAACATTACGATATTGGGCACCCATAATCATGAAAAAAGCATGCCAAAGCTGTCATGGAAAAAAGGGAGTGCATATCAGTCCCAAAACTCAAAAATTACTTCAAAAGCGATTCCCTCAAGACCAAGCCTTTGATTTCGAAGAGGGGGCATTGATGGGGCTTTGGCGCATCAAAATTCCTAAAAAAGAAATCATTAAGGTACTTTAAACACCTTTATCTGCCTGTAGCGATAACATTCTGGACTGTGATCATTGACCATACCAATGGCTTGCATATAGGCATACATAATGGTACTCCCTACAAATTTAAATCCTCTTTTTTTAAGGTCTTCGGATAAACGAAGTGAAATATTGGTCTGGCTGGGGGGTCCCTTTTTTTTTGTGTGCCATGCGCCTTGAATGGGTCGGTGATCGACAAAGCGCCACACATAAGTGTCAAAAGAACCAAACTCTTTTTGTATTTGTACAAACGCTTTGGCGTTTTCGTATACAGAGGCTATTTTAAGACGATTTCGCACAATATTTGGATTCTTTGTCAAAGACTCCAAATAGGAAGAAGTAAATTTGGAAATAAGGAGGACATCAAAATCGGCAAATGCCTGACGATAGCCGCCCCTTTTGTTTAAAATAGTTCGCCAGCTTAGACCTGCTTGTGCCCCTTCTAAAGTTAAAAATTCAAAATGTATCTTATCTTCGTGTACGGGAACTCCCCACTCTTCGTTATGATAATTGATGTAGTCGGGATAGGTATTGGCCGCCCAGGCGCAAATTTTTTTATTCATGAGAGCCGATTTGATATCATATGTGTTTTATAAATTTAATTAAGTCTGGAGAAAGAAGATGGTATATAAAAAATTAATAATTCTCTTTTTTTGTATGCTAACCCAAAGCGTCCGGGCACAGATTTTTGAAACTCATTTGATGTCTATCTCAGGAAGTTTACCTAAGGGGATTACTTCAGATCGCGTATGCGTGGTCATTCATCAAATGCCTGAAGTGGAGGATCAAATGCTGGCACAAAAACTACACATAAATTTGAAAGCGATGGGTATTGATGCCATGCAATATCTCTATTACGATCAATTGTATGGGGGGCAAGATGTCTATAGAAAAACTCTTGCTGCCTTACAAAAAAGACATATTCGGGTCTTGATGTTTTTTGAGGTCTCCACTCAAGGTTTTGCCTTAACTCTGGGGACCATGGGCACTGCCAAATGGGTAGATTTTAAGGCCAAAGCATGGCAAGTAAAGGGCCAAACGATGAATGAGGTTTTGGTTCGACTCGCCAATAAAATGAAGACCTTAGATTTACCCTACAGCAATTACTTAATTCCAGATAGTCCTGAGCTCGGGACCCAAATACGGCTTTTTAGTGGTACCCATTTTCCACGTTACCCAACGCAACTCAAACGATTTCCCCTCGCTGTTTCATTATTTCCTCGCCTGACTGTAGATGGGGCTCTTTTGAATGATCAACAACGCGCGTATCTGTCTCAATACAATGAAAGGGTGGCGCTAAAAAATGCCCGTATTCAAGAAATCTTCTCCGATTATCCTTACAAAGTCGAATTTCTTGAAGATCAGTCAGATGCCGCATTTTATAAAAACCGATATCAATACGTCTTGCGGTATGCCTACATGCCCGGCGGCGAGTTACGAACGGCATTAGGTTATGAGCTAGACCCTTACCAAGCCCAATACATTTCAACGGTGCCCGTGGACGGAAACCGAACACTGAAAACCTTAGACAAGCAAAAAAAAGTGTATAAGTTTTATATTCAGAAAACCGCCAATGGAGACCTTTATTCGGGACGCTATTATGATGCCGATAAAACTTGGGAGGACGCCTTGTATAATTTTAAAACCCTGATGATGGCACAATTTAAAAAATAAGAAATCAGCCCAAAAGAGCATTTTTCAACTGTTCAAAAGCGTTTTTATAGAAAGAAAAAACAAATGACTGCTGATCTTCAAGATGCCAAATAGTAGATATTGGGAGAAGGGCGCCCGTCCAATCCGTTTGGTTCCAATAAGCACCCTTGGGTAAAGGCTTCAATGCAGCCACTTCGGTATGCGGCCGTGACTGGACATAAAAACAAGGTTCTTTGGCATATACACCACTAGGCATATAACCAAGGATTACATAGGTATCTAAATGTTCATCCCCTGAGTCTTTGACAATAATATTTATAGTTTGATTCAAAAATTGAGGCCAAATCCTGATTTCGGAAGTCGCATCTCCGAATTGTGATCGAAAATCACGAAAAAGGATAAAAGTATTGTGATAATAGGCACCCAAATGTGTCAATAGATCGAGGTCAACCCCATCGAAGGGGAGGTTTTGATGGAGGCCTTTCACTTTGTAAGGGATCTTAAGAGAAAGGTGTTGATGACCCAAGTCTAAGGAATCCATTTGTTCTTCTAACCAAAGAAGGGATTGATTGAATTTTTTATCTATCAACAAAAATTGGCCCAGTGTATTGAGCTTTTTGTCCACCAGAAAGAGTTCAAATGAGGTAAGGGAAAGGGATGAACGAAAAGTTTTGGTCCCCTCTACCCAACGGCCTGCCATTCTCCAAAGGCCAGGAATCCAACTCAAGGTATTGTATGACTGCTCATCTTCTTGCTCAGTGTAATGAATGCCTACTAAGGCTACATTTTGAGCCGCCAAATGAAGCTTTGTATTGAGCGTTAAAAAAGTGTTAGGGGGAACGTAACGTAAAGGATGCCAATCATATTTTATCATAGTTCTTGGCAAAGAGACCTTATAGTTCGTATTTCTTCACTGCTTTCTTAAGGGCATCAATATCTGCACTGATTGAAGGATCTGAATATACTTGTGATGAAATTGCCGAGACGACCTTGGTTTTGAATCCTAATTTTTCCGCTAATTTTTCACAGTGGTGAATTTCACTTTTGTATACTTCTTGATCAATTTTCATGAGCTGAACAATGTTGAATAGATAATCAAATTTATCGTCCGAGGAAAGTAAATGAACGTCGGGCATGGGCACAGGATTTTTAACAATGCCTTTTATTTCTATCTCCGACAGGCCATTGGCTCTGCCCAACATCAAAATGTGCAGTTTTTCTTGCCCGTCAAATTCGCCGTCTATTTTGGCCAACTCTATTAAGGTGCTTAGTTGCGCTTTGATGGTACTCATATTTTTCTTCTTAATTATTTTATTTAATTCTATGCAATCAAAGCTAACGATTTATTCAAAGAATTGAGAATAAAAAAAAAGAATAAAACGAAAAAATTAAACCACGCAGTATAAAAATCAAGCGTCATGTAAATAACTACCCGCATTGATATCAAAGGTAGACCCCGTGGCGTGGTCAGCCATTCCTGAAGCCAAAAAAGTAATCAATGGGGCCAAATCCTTGGGCTCAGTAAGGCGCTCCAAAGCGATGTCTCCCTTGGCATGCTCTTCTCCATATTGGGACATAAAAGCTTTGGCCATATCGGTTCGCACAAAACCAGGCGCTATATTGAAGGCTTTCACCCCTTTTTTTCCAAATGATTTAGCGATGGATCTTGTCAAGGCTACCAGGCCCGCCTTGGAGCTGGAATACGCTAAATAATCTGCAGTTTCTCCCCGATAAGCCGCACGAGAACTGATATTAATGATCCTTCCCGACGCTTTTTTCTGAATAAAATGTTGCACCGCTTTTTTGCTTAAAATAGCTGGGCTATGCAGATTCACTGTCATGGTTTTTTGCCAAAGGACATCCCATTCTTCTTGTGCCATATCGATAGATGCTGGCTCAGCGATGCCCGCATTATTGATCAAAATTTCAATACTTCCCAGCTCTAAGACTACACGTTCAAAAAGTTTTACCGCTTCCCCAGGATCTGAAAGATCTGCTTGAAAAGCTTTAGATTCATTGCCCATCACCTGAGCCAAACTTTCAGCATCATTCATGTTCTTATTATAATGAACAGCGATAGTGGCTCCTGCTTCTGCGAGTTTCGTTGCAATGGCCTTTCCTAGTCCACGGCTGGCCCCAGTAACTAAAATATTTAAACCAGAAAGATTTATATACATGGTCTCATCTAAAATGAAAGTTCAAATTAGTACAATTAAGTGTAACCTTTTGCCTTGGGTTAAAGGATTAATTTTTTAATCCTGTTACAATAAGTGCTTATAAGCTCTTCTTAACCCGTAAGGCAAGAAGTTTAGTTGTATTAAAATAAAAAGTAAATTCTATAAAATGTCCACATATTTAGGTAATCTTGTGGGTATATGATTCGATATTTAATCTTTTGACCACGATTAGGTAGAAACAAAACAAAAGATATACCCATGGGCTTGTTGATTCCTCTTATAATTATAGCATTATGTTGTCTAGTGATTTGGCGCGCAGGCGATGGCTTTATGGTCGCCTCTGAATATGTTGGCCGCAATCTTTCGGAAGGTGTCAGGGGAGCCACAATAAATGCCATCGCCAGTTCTATGCCGGAAGTATTTACTTCTTTTTTCTTTCTTTTTGTGCTAAATGACGCATCGGGTTTTTCTGGGGGTATCGGAACTACCGCGGGCAGTGCCATTTTTAATAGTATGGTTATTCCTGCTGTTTCCATCATTGCGGTGATCTCTATGGGAATGGTGAAAAGAATTGAAATCTCTCGTAAAGTTCTTTTTCGAGATGGCATCGCCTTGATTATTGCAGAGTTTATCTTCCTTATTTTGATCAGTGGATCTGCGCTCGACTGGCATCATGGATTGTTATTGATGTCTGTTTATGTAGTTTATATTGTTTTCATGTTTGTTTCTATGGACAAAAAGACAAAAGAGGCGTTGATGACCTCTACACCACAAGAAGATGAGGAGGAAAATCAAGAAGAAGTTGAAAATATGGAAACCCCTTCCTTTTTTTTAGCGCTCATCACTTTAAACTTGGAGCGTGTTTTCATTGGAAAAGCCAAAATTAATGATACCCGTGCTTGGTTTTTATTGGTTACTGCCACCATGTGCATTGCTGGGGTTTGTTATTGGTTGGTTTTGGCCTGCGAATGGTTAGGCGAAAAGACCTATGAAGTTCCCTATCTTGGAACCTTCGAAGGATTAGATATTCCTGTAATGTTTGTCGCCCTGATTTTAGCATCTGCGGCATCAAGTTTTCCAGATACCATTATCTCAATCAAAGATGCTAAGAAAGGGAATTATGATGATGCTATTTCCAATGCACTTGGGAGTAATATTTTTGATGTCTGTTTTGCTTTGGGCTTTCCACTATTTGTGTTTACGTTGATCAACGGGCCTATAGTCATGTCTGAAGACATCATTGATTTGAGTAGTGAATTACGATTATTATTACTATTATCCACAGTAGTGGCTGTTGTGATTTTTACTGCAGGTAAATATATGGGACGAGGAAAGGCTTTTATTTTATTGGGAATATATGTGTTTTTTGTCATTTATATTGTAGGAAGAGGTGCTGGAAATGAATGGGCTCAATCGATCGCTGATGGGTTGGTTTCTATGGTCCATTTCTTCAATATCAACTGATAAGGCTGCACCAAGAAGCCTTCAGCGCGTAATATGACCGTGCCCTTCCCAATTTTTATTGGCGAAATCATACACTCTATCAATTTGATCAAAATTTGCAAGGACGAATAGACACATGATTTTTCAAAAAGAAATCTCATTAACGCCTTTTCCAAGAGGATTTCATCTCATTACTGACCTAGTCACCGAGGTGATTCAATCGTCCGGTATTCAAACGGGTACCACACAAGTCTTCGTCTTACATACTTCAGCCAGTCTTAGCATCAATGAAAATACAGATCCTTCCGTTCGACTTGATTTTGAATCACACCTCAATGAGTTAGTTCCAGAAAACCAAACTTATTATCAGCATGACTACGAGGGTTCAGATGGCATGCCGGCCCACATCAAGGCCTCACTACTCGGTATATCTGTCCATTTCTTCTGGGCGACCTCGATAAGGTTCGTGGCAAGGCGTCTATTTAGGCGAACATCGCAATGATGGTGGGGTTAGGAAGTTGGTCATCACCGTTAATGGCGTACGACCATTACTCGTCTGATGGCCATCGTCATATAGTGGCCTCATTTTAACCTCATCGAACCCCTGCTGCCCGTTGGGTGCATATTTAGTTTTGATTCACTCCTTGAGGTTCCTCAACTGTTGTAATTCCTCTTGAATTCGCTCTTTGTCTGAGGCTATCTCATTGACAATAGCGGTCACTTTTAAAAAGGATTGTAATTCCCCTTCTGTTATTTTTTGTAATATATGTTTGTTGAATGCCTTCACGGAACCACTAGAAAATGCTCGTTTTTCCCTTCCCATCTTAGTTAAAAAAATACGGACTAATCGTCCATCTAAGGGATCTTTTTTCCTAATAATCCATTTTTTTTGCTCCAGTGCTTTCAGAATTCTGGTTAAGCTCCTCGTTTCAAGACCCATCAAGGGTGCAATTTTTGTAGCAGGAGTTCCGTTTTCAACATCTATGTTAAGCAGTACAAAGCCACTTGATGGGGAAATTTCGAAATCTTGTCCATATTGACTATACATACGTGAGATGGCATGCCACGCTATCTTAATATTAAAATCAATGCTCTGTTCTTTTTTCATGGTTGTGGTAAATATAACCATTCGATTGCGTTTAATCCCATGTTTTTTTTAATATGCACATTTTGCTTGGAGACAAAAGCGCATTATCTTGCTATTATAATTGTTATATTATGAACGCGTCTGACTTTCAAGAAATTCCCAAAATTTTTTATTCTTATCAAACACAAAAGCCCTTTTGTAACTGTTTGGTGTGTGACTGCTATTTACTAGACGATGAGACCTACGTCATTGAAAAGGCATATAAGAAGCATCTAGGATATACCGCACAAGACGTGATCTTTGATTATGCCATTTGTTTGGCTTGTGCATTAAAAGTAAGACAAGAATTTTCAACAGATTCTTTAACAAAAATAGATGCTTATTTTTCAGAACACCTTGTTATAAGTCCGCACCCTCGTCAAAAAGATCCCCTCGATATTGATCAATGCTTGGCCCAATGTGCTGTAAAAAAAACTTCAGTTACTGAGATGGGTAATTATCAGATTTATGGTCATTTTCGTGGAAATAAGCTCATTAAGAGCATTTCTCCTTATCTAATTTCTCAATCAGCGATAGAAGAAATTATCCCTCTTATATCTAACGATACCCAAGATATGTTGAATGATTTTTACAACCACCATTTGAATCCTGATCCCGAAATGTTCGTGCCTAAACAACCTTCGGATCAATTGATCTTCATTTAATTTAGTCCATCACCTCGCAATATACGAAAACGCCTTCTGGCCTCTACTGCATAAGCACTGCCAGGAAAATCTTCGAGGAACTGTCGATACACTTGTTGTGCCTCAGATCTGTTATCTAAATATTCTTCTAAAATTTGAGCTTTCATAAATAAGGCATCATCTCCTAATACTCCCTCTGAATAATTGCTTATCAAAGTGTTTATCGAACTCAGTGCTTCTTTATAATTGCCCATACGTTTATCAAGTTTTGCTAATAACCAAAAACTATCGTCCCGAATAGGATGACCCAATTGCGTGTTCGTCAGGATTTCTAGTTTTTCTCGGGCTTCATCAAATCTATTCTGATACATTAGCAATGATATGCTAGCATACTCCATTAATCCCAGTTCATTGCTGTCGCCCATAGTATTGGTTTCTATGAATAAACTAAGCTCTAGGGCATCATTAGCTATCTCTTTAGTCGTAGAGCGCTTCAATATGTCCAAATGTGCCTTAGCCAAGTCGAAATTGCTCATAAAATAATGTAGCCTAGCGTTTTTTAATTTAGCCTCATAGCCTATGGCCGCATATGGATTGTCTTTTTCAATTTGTGAGTATAACAAAGATGCTTCCCAATGATTTCCAACAATTAGATTGATATTGCCAAGATCCATCTTTACTTGAGCCTCAAGGGTTTTCGTTATACCGGGTAAATTTTTCAGTTTTTCTAAAATATTTATTGCCGTATCTAATTCGTTTAACTGATATGCCATTATTCCTGCTTTATTTTTCAGGGCTTGTAATCGATAAGGATTCGTTTCTGTCGTGTATTCATAAAATTGTTGATAAGCCTCTGCTATCTGATAAAGAGCCTGTTTATCTATTGGGATCTTCTCAGTCAATTTTTTTTCTTTAGATAGTAGAGACAAAAATTGGGCCTTCTCTCGAATTGATCCTTGATCACTTTTTGTCACTATGTAATCATAAAAAAGGATAGCATCTCCATAGGCTTGATTATCATAGGCTACCTTGGCGACTTGCATCACAGTATTTCCGCTTCTTTGAGAATTTCTGTCGATTGCCTTTGCTTGGACAAAAGCGCCGTAATAATCATTTTTCTGAATATATAACCACATTAAAAAATCATTATAAAGCACGTCATCGGGATATTGTTGCGATCTGATAATGAGCACTTCCTCTAGTATTTTCTTGATGCTCTCTTTTGATAGCAGCTCCTGTAATATGTTTTTTATGTAGGGTACATGGCGTGTTTGCTGTGACGCAAAATTTACATATTCTGCTATCATTTTAGGATCATTACCTAGCGAACTATAATTTTTTGCAAAATCAAGAGCATAAGCCTTAGAATCTTGAGATTCGACTCGCGCGTGAGACAAAAAGACCAAGGCATCGTTATGCAGTTGTCTTTGACTTAATTCATCTGCTATGTTTTTTAATGTGTTTACATTACCCCGACTTGCATCGTAAAGAGCGTCTTTTAACCGTTTATATTCCTTTTGATTTGGAAGCAAACGCGCCACATAGATTTGGTCGACGCGGTATCTTGAGTTCCCAGGATATTGTTTAACTACATAATTTATATATTTATATGCATCATCTGGATTATCATTATTGATCATAAGATCAAGATAATTGCTATGAATTTGCGGAATATTTCTTTTTTGTTTTGATAATTTTTTATATATATCGACTGCCTTGTCGTATTCTTTAGATTGATAATATTCATTTGCCAGTTTAATTTGATCCACTTCTTGTCCAAATGTAGTAGCTATTATTATTAAGCTTATTAGATAATTGATTAATTTTTTTTTCACATTTTCAGGGTCTCATTTATTATATTTATATAAGATTAATTAACTATTATAATATACTATATCTGTTGATATGTTAGCAAAATAGTGAAATATTACTAGGAAATCATATTTGTTTATAAAAAGAGTATTATCAAGATGTTATGCACCAATTAAATAATAGCAAGTCTTTGATTTATAAAAGATTATATAATTATAAACTTTCTTTGTTATCCTAATATGAACGAAAGTCATAGAGATGTTTTTAACATAAAGGTGTGAGGATTTTCTGTTTATGGACATCAAATAAAGGGGATATTAAGCACTGAGTATAAGTAGGAGTTACAGATAACTTATGCACCAGGTTTGAAGACTTATACACATACTAAAAAGTGAGGTCGTCGATTGAGATTTCCCAATTGGCGGAGATTTTTGTTGGTTTAGGATACAAATAAATATTTTCAGGAGTGCTGTCATCTATAAAATTTCCTACCGTCCAAACGCCATCCAAATTGTTATCAATTAAAACACGTAAGTTGTAAGTACCTGGATTAAGGTACTCCACAGTGAAGGTTGTTTGGTTTCGTCGTTCGGCAATAAGCTTGTTTTCTGTATCTAGAATCTGTATGATGAATGATGTCTTTGCAGTGTTTGCTTTGATGTGAAGGGTGCCGAAGTCGCTGGTTTCCTTTTTTGTAACTTTGATAAGGATGCGTGACAAGCTAAGTCCATTCGCATCTGTAAAGCACGTGCTATCAAATGCGATAGTGGTTAGGCTTAACACACGTTGATCAGGAACCATCGAATCTTGTTTATGGAGTTTTTGAAGCTGATGGTTGAGAGAATCTTGTAGGAGCGACCAGTTTATAGAAACCTTAAAGGAAAGTTTAGTTCTGTCATAATTCCAATGGTATCGGTCTACATCAATGGGCGTAACAGGTAAGAGGGTGTCGGTGTTGAGGAGCACGCTGAGGCTATCAAAGAGAGCTATGGGTTTATCAAATGACAAGGAGACCTCATACTGGCTAGCATTGATAGCCTTCGCACTGATCCTTGAGGTAGGAGGTGTTGGGGGACGTTGGGAAGAATGAAACTTGACCATGAGGGTATCAAAGGAGTGTTGATGAATGGTGTCATAAACGGTCATTATCAGCTGACTACTGTCGCGGTCTTGATTATAGAGCGTATCTAATGGTGGAAATATGCGAATGGATGTGAATTCATCTTGAAGTTGATGAAAAAAAGTATATTTATAGGGGGGCAGATAAGTGAGTTGATAAAATGTGATTGGTTTAGAATAACGCACGTCGTAATAGCGTCCAAATGAGCGTGAAGAGATAAAGTTGAGGGGACGAGAATCAATGGAATTGATGACCAGATTGACGCTATCTAATCCTGAGGATAAAAGAATGGTGGAAGATTTCAATCCATAGGTCTCACTTTCTGAATTAAAGGTGAAGTCGTTATTTTCGTCATTAAAGGCAAATATTTTGTACTGGCCATATTTAATATTGTTAATAACATAGGCTCCAGAATCATTGGTGGTACTAAAGTAGAGTGGTTTATCTACGGTAAGATCTAAACTATCAGAATATGAATAAAGCCCAACTAACACACCTGGGGCAGGTAGTTGGGTGTATAATTCATGGACGGCGCCTTTAATGAAAAGGGAGTCAATATAGGGTCCGGTGCTTAGTGCCAGCGAAAGATTGATGACTGGATTTTTTTCGGTAAGGTCGGTAATTCCTTGCAAAAAATTGAATGTGTAGGTAGTGCTATCTCGTAGGCGCTCTTCAAACTCGATGCGCACCCTATTTTTTTTGGTTTTGGTTGTGTACTTCAATTCCGTAAGTGGACTAATGACTAAGTTTCTTTTGAGGGTAGTAGTATTGATGTCATCATCGAAGGAAAGTTCAATCCAGTCATTATTAAAATTAAGTGCCGCATTAGGCGGAATGGAGCTTATTAAGACGGGTGGAATAGAGTCTTTGGGTCCACCTGTCGGGCTGCGCTGATTGGCGCAATTTAGGTTCATGAGTATAAGGGTAATCAGACAGGCTTTGACAAAGATCTTCATGCACCAATGACGTATAATAGACTCGAATATTGCCGACTTGTATGGGCCGATTTATTGGAGCGGTACCCAATATAGAGGCTTTTCATAAATGAATAAGGGTTGTTTAAATGTCGTTCGCTAAGCATGGCCAAATAATAAGCATCAAATGTCATAGGTTTAGTTTCCAGAATACGGAGGCCATATGGTTTTAAAAACGCACCCATGGCTTCTTTGCCAAAATGATATAAATGCCTTGGTACATCATAGCCGGCCCAATGAGCACCATAATGTTTGCTGTCCCATGAGTTTGGGTTAGGCACTGCTATGAAAAGGTGTCCTTTTTTCGATAGGCGGTCCTTAATGTCACTGAAGGAGGTATTCAAATTGGGTAAATGTTCTAATACGTGCCACAATGTAATCACATCGAATTTTTGTTCTGATTTATATGAGGCTAGATTTTCATAGATTCGTGCTTTAATTGATACAGGGGCGTGGGCGACAGCATTTGAGCTGGGCTCAACCCCTATGATATCGAAGTGAGCACCCGCTTTTTGAAGAAATGCACCCGTGCCTGCGCCGAAGTCTAAGAGCGATCCGGAATCGTGGTATTTTCTAATACTTTTAAGCTTTTGGCGTAATGTAACCTGCCGCACTACGCGGTAGACGAAATTCAAAAGCGAGTTTTTGTTGTCGTTATGTGACACATAGTCATCCGATTCGTAGTAGTGAGGTAAACGCGAATCACTGGGGCGAGGATTGGTGAAGAGTAAATGACACCCTTGGCACTGGACTATGGCAAAACTTTCACCACTGACCAGATGATCTTTTGCAATGAGGCGATTGTCAAAAGCGGTGTGCTTACAAGAAGGACAACAGGCTAATTTTTTGTACATTATCTTCCTAGGTATACCATGAGTATCGAAATGTCGGCAGGGCTGACTCCGCTTATTCTAGAGGCTTGCCCTAAAGTTGACGGGCGAAATTTAGTTAATTTTTCTTTGGCCTCAGATGAAAGTGAATTAATATCTTCATAATTAAGGGAGGTTTTTAGCTGAAGGGTTTCCATGGATAACTGCTTCTTCGATTGTTGTTCTTCCTTATGTATGTAAGACGCGTATTTTATGAGAATTTCTGTTTGCTCTTGCACGTCGCGGGGATAAAGAGCCAAGTTTTTTTGTATCTTTCTGGACAATGAAGGTAGGTGAGCTATGTTGAGTTGAGGGCGTTTCAGTAATTGTTCTAAAGAGATTTTTTCGGTAACGATGGCGGTATCTTGTTGAATTAGGCACTTATTTATTTCTATGGGTACGACCTTTTCAGATTTTAAGTAGCGTTGGAGCGAAGTGGTGTTTTCAACTTTTTTTTGTAGTAATGCGAGTCGCTCGTCACTCGCCAAGCCAATCGCATGCCCTTTAGTTGTGAGTCGTTGATCCGCATTGTCTTGTCTTAGTAATAACCGATATTCCGCCCTGGATGTGAACATACGGTAAGGCTCATCGGTGCCCTTATTGACGAGATCGTCAATGAGGACACCGATATAACCTTCTGATCGAGAGATGATAAAGGGGCCTTGTAAATTGTTTTTGAGATGGGCGTTGATGCCAGCAATGAGACCTTGGCAAGCTGCCTCTTCATAACCCGTGGTGCCGTTGATTTGTCCGGCAAAATATAAGTTCTCAATAAGTTGAGTTTCTAAGGTAAGGTGGAGTTGGGTAGGAGGAAAATAATCGTATTCGATGGCATAACCAGGACGAAACATTTTGACCTTCTCGAAACCAGTGACTAATCGCAAAGCGTTATGTTGAATTTCTTCTGGAAGGGATGAAGAGAACCCGTTGACATAGACCTCTACCGTATTCCAACCTTCGGGCTCTACAAAGATTTGATGTTGTGATCGATCCGCAAAGCGATTGATTTTATCTTCGATAGAGGGACAGTAACGAGGGCCTAATCCTTTGATCCTACCGTTAAACATAGGGGATTGATCAAAGCCCAGCTGCAACTGTTCGTGTACAGCGGCGTTGGTGTGCGTGATCCAACAACTTTTTTGATTTGTTAATGGTTGAATATCAGGCAGATAAGAAAAATTTTCAGGGATTATGTCCCCTTTTTGTTCCTGCATTTTTTTGTAGTTTAATGACCTCCCATCCACGCGAGGAGGTGTACCCGTCTTCATTCGGCCAGCATCAAAGCCAAGACTAACTAATTGTTCGGTAATTCCGAAGGCGGCTGATTCACCCGTTCGCCCACCGCCAAATTGCTTTTTACCGATATGGATTAGGCCATTGAGAAAGGTACCATTGGTAAGTATGACAGATTGAGATTTGATGTCAATACCAAGGGACGTACGCACACCGGTAACGACATGGTGCTCTACAATAATGGCAGATATCATCTCTTGCCAAAAGTCTATATTGGGGTTAGCCTCCAAGGTAAGGCGCCAAGTTTCAGCAAAACGCATTCTATCAGACTGAGCTCGCGGACTCCACATGGCGGGCCCTTTGGATTTGTTAAGCATTCGAAATTGGATCATGGTTTGGTCGGTAATGATCCCAGAGCATCCACCTAGCGCATCTATTTCTCTAACAATTTGACCCTTTGCGACACCACCCATGGCCGGGTTGCAGGACATTTGAGCAATCGTGTTCATGTTCATGGTTGCCAATAAAACTTTGGATCCCATAGTTGCCGCGGCATGGGCGGCTTCACACCCTGCATGGCCGGCACCAACTACGATGAGGTCATATTTTTCGAACATTGATTTTTATATATAATGTGTTGTTGTACTGATTCATTATGTTCCACGTGAAACATATTTATTTGTATACAAAGATAAATAGAAGTCTTCCATTGATCGCATAAGTTCCTTGTCCTTCTCAGATTTATCAGAATATCCAAAGAGGTGGAGAAGACCATGGACAACGACTCGAAGCAATTCATGGTTTGTTGAGACGTTGAATGCAGATGCATTTTCTATGACGCGTTCTTTGCTGATGAATAAATCGCCACGAATTTCTTTAGGTTCAGTGCGATAATCAAAAGTGATAATGTCTGTATAATAGTCATGAGCCAAATGCTTTTTATTTAAGGTTAATAGATGATGATCACTAGTGAAGACAACATTTATTTTTGAGAGCACGAATTCTTCATTGAGGACAACTCCTTTAATCCAATCAGAAATGTGATCAGGGAGCGAGAATTCTGAAATGTCCTCAAAATGAAAATATAGATCTTCGCGCATGTTAAGTTAATTGTTATCGAAAGTCGAGCCCACCAAACGACAAAAGTAGATTAATTAAAAGAGAAAGCGTGTTATTAAGTCTCTGGTTGCTACAAGAGTCTTAATTTTTTTCGTTGCCATTGATTCTTTTAAAATATTTGTTGACTTCAGATTTATAAAAAGGATGGAGATTAATAGGAATACTTTTTAACAATTCGAGTTCTTTAGATTTTTGTTTTAAATAATTATCTAATGCAGCAGGTAGACGAGACTCATAATCCTGGGCCGTTTCAGCCTCGCGGCGTTGATCCTCGTCCTGATTTTTCAGGGCATTTTCAGCTTCAAGCATACGTGTTAATATTTGCTCTTGTCGGTCGATTAATTCTTGAGTGATTTGCTTGTTGACCAGATTCAGTTCGTTCTTCTCCATGGCATCGGCGGCTTTACTCAATGTGTTATTGGTGTTGTCGTTTCCTGGTTGTCCTTTGAGTTTATTGTTCAGCTTATTGAGTTCATTTCGGATCATCTCTTGCCGTGCGGCCATTTCTGCGAGCTCTTGACTGAGTTCTCGGCCCTTTAGACCTCCTTTTTTAAGTTGTTGTATTTGTTCCGACAGTTGTTGTTGTAATTCACGGAGATTGGGCAGGTTGCCTGAGGGCTGATCTTGGGACTCACCGCTGCCTTGACTATTAGCTTGATTACGCATCTGTTGAAGGAGGTCATTTAATAAAAGGGCTAAATTGTTCATTGAAGTCATAGAGAACTGTTGATTAACCACTGCAGTGTTTGCTTTCCGTTGACGTAATGAGAGGATGGATGCATTTATGTTCCTATTGAGTTCACTTAGTTCGCTTGTTACAAAGCTGGAGATGGCCACTACTCTTTTTGATAATGCCAAAAGACTGTCTGATAATACGGTCACTTGGTCTTTCAGTTTTAATTGTTCCTGAGACAAGGTGACAAACATAGGATTCATAGATTTCAGTGTACGGAAGGATTTCATTAGGTCTTCTTGTTTAAAAGAAAGTTTAATTAAATCATCAAGTATCTTATTAAGATCTTCAATGTTCTCATTCATCGTTTCTTTTTGCATATTTGACTGCATAGCTGCCAGAGCATCACTCAAATTTTTCATTGTTTGACTGGTCTTTTTTTGTTTTTTACTGGTTTGTTTTCTTTCCTTTTTTTTGATTGCATCGGTGATTTCTTGAAGAGATTGATCAATACGATCTTCCGAATCCTGCGTCGGTGAGAGAGATTCGGGCCGGAGTAATTCTTGATTTAAGGATTCTATTTCGTTTAAATCACGTTTAAACTCTTCAAATTTTTGTGATATTTTATTTTGTTGTAGTTTTAACTCATCCATTGAAAGGTCCTTTTTGTTTGATTCTGTGGAAAGGTTTTGTTGATCTTGGCTCAATTTTTCGATCATTTTCTGCGCTTGATCTAAATCATTTTCGAGCTTTAATCTTTTGAATAGTTCGAGCGCGCGGTTAAGGGCTAATTCTATGTTTTCTTCTTTATTGGTAAGGTTAGATAATTTCTTTTGGATGTCCTGAACGTTTTGTTTTTCCTTAAGTAATTGTTCTAACTCGTCAAATAATTTTTTGGTTTTTTCATCTAAAACACTTGATATGAGCTCTTTTAATTGATCGGCTTTTTGCTGTAATACAGGATCTTTATTATTAAATTTATTTTGTTGCTGATTAAGCTCCTTCATTTTTTGAGACAGTTCTTCAATAGCTTCTTGTAATTGTTGCTTTTCTTTGAGGATCTCTTCGAACATTGAACGATCTTGCCAGTCTAGGCTTTGCTTCATTTTCAATTTTTCTTCCATGTTTAACAACTTGTCTTGAAGAGATTCATTTTTTGAAATAAGCTCTTTTATGGCATTTTCAGAAGTCGTACTTTTTTGAGAGAGCAGAGATTTAAAATATTCGTCATCGGGTATTTGCAAATAAAAAGGAGTTGAAGAAGTTGGTTTGTAACCATTGGGCAGATCATTATCTGTCAGGATAACTTGTAGCTCAATTCGGGCTTGTTGATCAAGCATTTCCAAGGTTATCGGGACTTGATGGTAAAATGATTGGGTGTTGGGAATATCTTTTGCAGGAAGTGTCACTAGGCTATCTGATGTCCCTTTTTGATTAATCATTAAAGAATGGATGCCGTAGTCATCCGAAAAGGTACCCGTGATTAGCACGAAGTCATAATATAGAGTGTCGACGAAAAAGGCGACCTCTAATTCAGGAAATAGATCTTTTTGCACCGTTAATTGGTATTTTATGGACTCTTGATTGTGTCCGTATTGATTGATTAATAGCAGCTCATATGGATCACTTTGGAGCGCATTGTATTTCAATTTAAACAGCTGATTATCAGAAAGATAAGTCGCCGAAATAGCAGAATGATTACCGACTGTTAATTGCACGCTATCGGCGTCTTGACAAGAAATTGTCCAAGATATTTGGGTATGTTCGGGTAGGCTAAGATTACCATTATTGGCAAAAACATCCGGTTTTTTGTGCGTATGTAGTGGGTATTTTAGTTGAACATCAAAACTAATAAGCTCTGGTTTGACTTTTGTAGTGATTGTGTACGACTTACTTTGATAACCAGCAGACAAGAAAGAAAAAACTACATCATTAGGTACGGTTTCAAATAGATAAGAAAATTGACCGTTTTGGTCTGTTTTCATACGTATTTTTTGGTCCCCAATCAGGATATAACACTGGTCTGGGATTTCATTTCCACGCAATGCTAATTCTAACAATAAGCTTTCATTCTTGAAGACTTCCAAATTTTCAGAAAGTAAATCGAATTCAAATGGCGCAAGGCTTGCATAAAATAAGTCGTAGTTGATGATTCTCTGAGAGCTGTCAGAATAAAGACCCGGTTGTATTTGACCTAGTGCCATGAATAAAAAGAGGATGGGAAGTGTAAAATACAGGTATTTACTGTTTAATTTTAAATTGATGGATCGATCAAAAGCATATTGATCAAATTCCAGGGAACGTTGGTCAATGCTGGCCTGAGCCAGACCTTTTTGGTCATCGACGAGATTCTGTAGTTGAAGCGTATTAATGAGGCGATCTCCAATATTAGTGAACTGCTGTCCAATGAGACGTGCGGCTTGCTCATCAGTCAAGTGTTGTTTAGGTCTTAATAAGGCTACAAGATGCTGAACAATGAAGATCCAGAGTCCGGTTATTAAAAAAAGAATGCTCAGTATCAATAAAATTCCCCTTATGAAAGTACCGGGTCGAATAAAAAATTCAAATCCAGCAACAAGCATGCAATAGCCTCCTAATAATGAGATGAAAATAAGGCTTCCTTTAAGTAACTTATTATAGAAAAACTTACGCCGAAAAGAAGTAAACTGGTCGTGAAGGGCTGGATCAATCATTTCTTAAAATTCTGGCAATCTAACAAGTGAGGAAAACTCATGTGGTCTGCTATGTAAATATAGTTATCGTATAAGATAAGATTGAATTTTGAACTTTCTAACAGGTAAGATAAGTGTTAAATCTATTTTTGTTTTCAATTCATATTCAAAAGTTATATACTTACTTTAAAATTTCAAGTGTTAGGCTAAAATAATAGGGTTTTGACCCTCAATAAGCCAACAAAGAAGCCATTTAGAATTAATTATATGGCATCTGTAATACATTATTTGAGGGTTATTTGGAAAGAATTTATAGCATTAATATACCCTCCATGCTGTGTCGGATGTATGATTGTTTTGGTAAAAAACGAGTCATATCTGTGTACCCGATGTCTTCTGAATTTGCCTTACTTTGACTCATCACCTGATCAAAATCGAAGACTCTTTTCATTTTTTTACCAAAAGAAGTTTCCGTTCAAGTCTACTTAGTGTTTAATAAGAAGGGGCTTGCGCAAGCGATATTATATGGCTTCAAGTATCGGGGTAATAAAGTACTGGCTGTGTTGATGTGACGTTACTTTGGCACTTCTTTAGTCCTTAAAAGAGGACTATTTAATACCTATTCCTTTACATTTAGACAAGGAACAAAAGAAAGGGTCTAACCAAAGTCGCGAAATAGCAAGGGGTCTTTCAAAAAAATTTGTATTCCTATTAAGGATGACGTTATCCTAAGAATAAGACAAGATAAATCACAGAGTAAACAAGATAGATAGCACGTTGACAAAATTAAAAAGAAGTGTATACCGGCTTAAAGTTGAATTTTTTGAAAGGGAACTCGGTAATTTTAGTTGATGATGTCATCACAATAGGAGCCACATGGTCGCTGTTTGTGAATTGATCGCTCCGAAAGTTCTAAAAAGTACTATTTTGGCCCTTGCTGTGGGAAAATAAACAGGAAAGAGTATAATTTTTTAAATAAAAGAAAGGTTGAGGGAATGATTTTTCGGTTAGATGCGGACTACCTAATCGAACCTCTATAATTGAGATAAATTTTTTATCACTAGACCTATTTTATTTTTTAAAAGGAGATGATTAGTTGATCAAGCACCTCTTAAAAAAGTGAGAGCGGGTGTTTTCTATCCTAAGTAAGGATTATTATTTATACCTTATTTGGTACAGTCTAATCCCAGCCATTCCAAAAGAAATGAGTACGATGCCTAAACCAATAAAGTGAAAAACTTCAGGATTTGCACCTAAAAACTCTCCACGAATGCGGGCTAAAAAAGTCATGGCCATCACGAAACCAACATAATAGAAGTACATCAGAGGGAAGGTTATTTTTCGGATGTTGCCTATAAAAAAGGGATAGCAAAGGAGCCCAACATAGGCCAAGAAACCACCAATGACCTTAATAGGAACAATGGGTAAGTCATTGAGTTTTACAGAGGCAGCTAAGAAGCCAAAATGTATGACGTGCATGCTACTGAAAACGGGACCCATTTTTTAGTTCTAATAAGGGGGAGATTAAGGGTATGCTCCTTTATAAACCAATAGAATGCGAGTAAATATAAGACAAACGAAAATCTCCCAGAAAAGCGAGCAGCATATCTGAATACCTCTCTTAAGTCATCTTTCAAAAGAAAAAAGAAGAGGAAAAGAACACTTTCAAATATAATACCAGTTAAGATAAGAAGTCTTGGAGATATCTTGCTTTTCATCTACTCAATACTATTAATGATAGGGGAAATAAATTTTTATGTCGGGTGAGCATAAAAAGAAGGCATAAAAAAAGCGATCGGCATTTCCACGGATCGCTTTTTTTGTATTAATGTTTTTTAGTAATTTGATCCAGCATGGACCATGGCACATCTGAAGCCAATGGCATTCGTAGAGGAATCTTCAAAAAGAGCGCGTCGGGTTCCCGGAGACATCCAATAGGCGACATCTTTCCAAGATCCTCCTTTGAAAACTCTCATACGTTTCACAGGAGGGTTGTCCACATTATATTGTGATCTAGGCACACCTGCATTGAGAGCCTCTTCTTCAGTTTCATAAGCTCTTTCGTTTCCAATGAAGCTGTAGCCGTCATCATACAAATCTTCTTCATCTAATACATTATCACGTCTGAACGGATTTAAGTCATCCATATCCTGAAAGGAGAGAGGGCGATAGACATCTTGGACCCATTCGTTTACATTTCCAGCCATGTTATATAAACCATAATCATTTGGAGGGTAATTGTAAACATAATCGGTGATCATTGACCCATCATTTAGTTTCCCCGCAATACCGGCATAATCACCTCGACCTCTCTTGTAATTTGCTAACATGTATCCAAGAGATTTACCATAAGGATTTCTAAGTGTATGACCATCCCATGGATAAATCCTACTATTAGTTTGTGTTTCATCTAACCACTGGGTGCCAATAAGAGCTTGAGCGGCATATTCCCATTCGGCTTCGGTAGGAAGACGGTAAGCAGGCAATATGATACCACTTTCAATCGGGACGCGAGAACTGTTTCCTTGTACACTGCCAACCTCGGTATTTTCGTCTTCGGCGAAGGCATCGTCTTCAGCGAAAGCATCGTCTCCGTCATCTTCACTTTCTTCGAAAAATCCAGCATCTGTTGCCAACTTAAGATTTACTACTTCAGTTCGCCAAGCACAATAATTCACAGCCTGCCTCCAGTTAATACCCACCACAGGAAAAAATCTAAATCCAGGATACCTGTAATAATGTGAAAGATAAGGATCATTGAACGCAAGGTCTCGTGACCAGACAGTGGTGTCTGGCAAGTTGTTTTGCCAATAAATCTCTTCAGAGTCAATACGAATGTAATGTTCATATTCAAGCCAGTTGATGTTCGTTATCTCAGTTTCATCCATATAAAAGGAGGCGACAGTTACTGAACGCTCGACATTATCTCTTGAGTATACCACGTCTTCTTCCACGGACCCTAAGACGGTTCTACCCCCCTCTATAAAAACGAGGTTAGGACCCACGGGTTGACCTGCATACTCACTGACTTGAAAACTACCTCCATCTTCTTCATCGACATTCCATTCTAAACCTGTGACTTTACTGGCGCTTCCAGGATTGGAACTATTCGGGTTGCCTCCTCCAAAAATACAAGAGGTTAATATTGATGCGATTGTTATGGTAGAGGTCAGTGACTTCACCATAGAATAAACATTTTCCATAAGATTGGTTAACTATCTTTAAACTTAATAATGCTAATGTAGGCAAAAATTATATTATTTATCGAAATGAAAAATGAAAAAAGCGGGTTCTTCTTCTTAAAAAGCAAAAAAACAGTCTAGAAAGACCTAAACTCTAAAAAATGAGGCGAAAACAGGGAAGGAATCATCGAGGGAATGAACATGATCAATAGAAAAAATCAATTTTTGGTTTTGTTCTTTGATTTTGCAACGTTGGGGATGATTTTGGGCAAATTGAATAAGCTTTTTAAAAGCAGAAGACAGAAAATAGGCATCTTTTTTACCTTCTAATATGTGTAACTTCATCGTACTGTTTTTTAATACAATTTTATCTAATCCAAAATCGCGGCCAAGCCAACGCAATCGAACCGATTTTATCAATTCACTTACAGGTTCAGGTAGCGCACCAAATCGATCTTTGGTGCTGTTTTGAAGGGTTAACAGGGCGTCATCTGTTTCCACATTATCTAAATCATTGTATAATCTAAGCCTTTCTGAGGTATTGGTAATATATTCTTGAGGAATAAGGATTTCCAGATCGGTTTCTAGCACACAATCACTGACAAATGAATCAGAGACCTTTTCATGTACTAAGTTGTCTTGAAATAATTCCTTGAATTCATTTTCTTTCAATTCAAGGACCGCATCATCGAGAATTTTATGATACATATCAAAACCAAGATCATTTACAAAACCGCTTTGTTCACTTCCTAAAAGATCCCCGGCACCTCGAATATCTAAATCTCTCATGGCCACTTTGAAACCATCGCCCAGCTCGGAGAACTCTTCCAGTGCAATCAAGCGTTTTCTGGCATCAGAAGATACTGTCGAATGAGCAGGGGTTAACAAATAACAGTAGGCTTTGGTATTGGATCGCCCCACCCTACCCCGCATCTGATGAAGATCAGAGAGACCAAACATATGTGCCCTATTTATAATGATAGTATTGGCATTGGGGATGTCTAATCCAGACTCAATAATGTTGGTTGAGATCAGTACATCGTACGCACCATTTATAAAGCTGACCATGACCTTTTCTAATTTGGGACCGGCCATTTGCCCATGTGCAATGGCAATGCGCGCATCAGGAACAAGCTTATAAATCAGATTGGCTAAACTTTCAATATCTCCAATTCGGTTGTGAACAAAGAAGACTTGGCCTTTTCTTCTAAGTTCATGATGAACCGCATCTCTAATCACTTCTTGACTGAATTCGCAGACCTCTGTGGTAACAGGGACTCTATTTGGAGGCGGGGTTGCGATGATAGACAAATCTCGAGCTCCCATCAGGGAAAAATGAAGGGTCCGAGGGATGGGCGTAGCGGTCAGTGTCATGGCGTCTACATTCACGCGTAATTCTTTCAATTGCTCTTTAATTTTGACACCAAACTTTTGTTCTTCATCAATAATCATGAGGCCAAGGTCTTTGAAAATCATGTCCTTATTTACAATTCGGTGGGTACCAATGAGAATATCTATGTGTCCGTCGCGTAATTTTTTCTTAATGGCTGTAATTTCTTTGGCGGTTTTAAATCGATTTACAAAATCAACGGTGATTGGAAAATCACGAAGCCGTTCAGAGAAGGTTTGATAATGTTGGAGGGCCAAAATTGTGGTAGGAACCAGAACGGCCACTTGTTTATTGGCGTTTACCGCTTTGAAGGCCGCTCGAATGGCCACTTCCGTTTTTCCAAAACCGACGTCTCCACAGATCAGGCGATCCATAGGATGCACTCGCTCCATATCTGTTTTGATATCTACAGTAGCGGAATGTTGATCTGGGGTTTCTTGGTACATAAAGCTGGACTCTAATTCAGCTTGCAAAAAAGTATCCTTAGGAAATGCAAATCCGGGAGCCGTTTTCCTTTTGGCGTATAGGGTGATTAATTCTTTAGCGATGTCTTTTACCTTACTTTTAACTCGGTTTTTTTTCGTTTCCCAATCTTTAGAACCGAGTTTACTGGTGGTGGGAGGCCCACCCTCTTTTCCTGCATACTTAGAAATTTTATGCAAGGCGTGCACGCTTACGTAGAGTAAATCATCATCTCTATATACTAAACGGATGACCTCTTGTTGATTTCCGTTGCGCATGACTTTATCTAGTCCGGCAAAACGAGCGATACCGTGGTCAATATGAACGACATAATCACCTGTTTGTAAAGATTTGAGCTCCCTGAGAGTAAGGGCCTTTTTTTTGTTGAATTTGGGTTTTTCATTCGTTCGATGTATCCGATCAAAGATTTGATGGTCCGTCAAACAGGCAATTTTGGAAGTAGGAGAGATAAAGCCTGCGTTGAGGCTACCCGTGATTCCAGAAAAAGACAAAGAGGGATCAATTTCCTCAAAGATGGTCGCCAGTCGCTCAAGTTGTTTTTCGGAATCGGAGAAAATAAAAATATGAAACCCGTCGTGTTGTAATGCGCCAAGACTATCTACCAAGAACGCGAAGTTTTTATTAAATGAAGGTTGGGGCTGATTTTCAAAATCGATTTCAAAAGAAGGCGATAAAAAAGTACGTTTACCAAACTCTATCACTTTACGTTTTTCTAAGAGCGAGGTAAAAGAGGCAGAGGTTTCGTAAAGTAAGGAGGGAGATTGAACGACTTGAGTATTGTTACTTATTGAGATAACGGCATGGAATGAATCCGCCGATTTGACAAATGCTTTAGTGATGATATCCTGAGTTTCTCTTAAATCTTTGATCCAAACCAATGTGTTTTCTGGTAAATATTCCAACAAAGAAATTCGCTCTTCTTTCAATAATTGGGTGTGTGTATTGGGCATGATGGAAGCCCATTGAAGTGAGTTTTTTGATAATTGAGTTTCTGGATCAAACGTACGAATACTTTCAATTTCGTTTCCAAATAATTCGAGACGCAGCGGAAATTCAGAGCTAAATGAGAACACATCAACAATGCCTCCTCGCACGGCGAACTGTCCGGGTTCATAGACGAAATCAGCACTTTCAAAACCATAGGTTGAGAACAATTCCGACAAAAAAGGTATGTCAACGAGTTCTCCGACATTTGCCTTAAAGACGTTTTGAATCAGCGAACGTTTGTTGAGGACTTTTTCTACGAGGGCCTCTGGATAGGTTACGATGATTTTGGTTTCTTCATTAAGCATCCGTGTCAAAGTTTCAGAACGGTGAAGAATATTGGCGTTGTCTATGGATTCGGGCTGATAAGGTTTCTTGTATGAAGTAGGAAAAAAAGAAGGGACCCTCGATTCTTCTAAATGCACCAAGTCAGTCATGAGTAAATCGGCATCTTCTTTGTCGTGCATGATTACGAGCAAGGGCTGCTCAATTTTTTCTGAGGTAACCAATAGATTCAGAGCATCAGAACTGCCGACCAATCCTTTCAGTTTGATGTTTGTTCGGGGTTCGCTAATCTTTGCCAAAAGAAGATTAAGCGCAGGGTCATTTTCAAAAAGTGAGACGACTTCTTTTACTTTCATTTCTGAATTTTATAACTCGACGACAAAGCTAAAACTTTCCCTTCCCAAAAAAATTTTACGTGATCAAAAGGAAGGAAAAACGCCAAAGAAATTTTGAGTGGTAAGGAAAAAATCAAATAGGCCTCTGAAACCAAGTAAAAATAAGGAGAATCCCATATTATTGTGGCAGAAAGAAGTGAGATGATGGTTCATTTAGACAAAGAGCAACTATTGACCCAAGGCGTAAATGCTTCAGAAGTGGGGGAACAAGTAAAGCGTTTTCAAAAGGGATTTCCCTTTGCAAAATTGATAAAACCCGCCAAGGTTTCGGATGGCATCATAAGTTTGAATGGAACACAAAAAAAAGAATTACAAGCCCTCTATGAACAGCGTGGAAAAGCCAAAAAGAAGGTAAAGTTTACCCCAGCCTCAGGTGTGGCAACCCGAATGTTTAAGGGGCTTTTCGAATATCTTTCAGCAGTAAATCGGTACGAAGGAAAACAGAATGAAATGTCCCCACTTACGGATCAAGTATCTCATTTCTTGAACCATTTGTCGGAATTTCCTTTTTATGAAACGCTGAAAGCAGGGCTTCTCGAAAAAGGGATCTTTGAGGAAGCGCCCGTGGAGGTAATAAAGGAATTATTGCAGGGAAAAGGCTTAAATTATGGGCAGTTGCCCAAAGGACTGATCAAGTTTCATACTTATCCAGAAGGAGCGCGGACGCCAGTCGAAGAGCATCTTGTTGAGGGATGTTTGTATGCTGCAGATGATCAAGGACGGGTCCATATCCATTTTACCATTAGTGCCCATCATCACGCTTCTTTTGACAGGCACTTAAAAGAAGTGTGCAAGGGTTATGAAGAGGCGTATGGAAAAATCATTGAGATCACCCTTAGTGAGCAAAAAACAGCAACCGACATAATAGCGGTAGATTTGAAAAATGATCTTTTTAGAAAAGACGATGGGTCTCTACTTTTTCGCCCAGCAGGCCATGGGGCATTGCTCGAGAACCTCAATGAAATTGATGCAGACCTTATTTTTATAAAGAACATAGACAACATTTCTATCGACCGATATCCGTCAGAGACCATTGAACACAAAAAAATATTGGGAGGAAAGTTAATGGAGGTCCAAGCTAAAGTATTTTCCCTCTTAAAAGAATTAGAGACAACTTGCTCTGAACAAAGGCTGATCGAGATGAATCAATGGGTGCGTAATGAATTGGGCTTTGATTCATCTGCGGATTTCAATAGAGGGGCTTTAAGGGACCATTTGAACCGCCCTATAAGAGTTTGTGGGATGGTGAAAAATGAGGGAGAACCAGGGGGAGGCCCTTTTTGGACAGCTACAGATCAAGGAAGATCTTTACAAATTGTGGAGGGGGCACAGGTGAATTTTAATGTAATGGAACAAAAGCAGATTTTTGAGAAAGCAACTCATTTTAATCCCGTTGATATTGTTTGCGGTGTCAAAAATCATAAGAACCAAAAATTTGATTTGCTGGAGTTTCGCGATTTAAGTGCAGGAATCATCACCCAAAAGTCTCAAGGTGGGAGGGATCTTAAAGCACAGGAATTGCCCGGATTATGGAATGGCGCCATGGCATATTGGCACACGGTTTTTGTGGAAGTTCCATTGAGTACGTTCAATCCAGTAAAAACAATTAACGACTTATTGAAACCCGCGCATCAATAATGAGATGAGAAGGACCATTATTGATATTGATAATGGACAAGATCAGTTTTCTAATTAATTAGAGATGATGGAGATCATTGGAAAGCCGCAAGAAAATAAGCAAAAGGCAGATCTCAAAAAGAGAAAAAAAAAGAGTTAATAGGGAAATCAACAAAAGCAGAGTAACCTTCTTTCATTATCGGATGATTAAAAGAATCAAAAAGCGAAATTTAAAAGCAGGTCATATTCTATTAACTTCACACGTAGAAAGATAGAATGGAAGTTATTTATGTACTTATAGGGGATAGGTGGAGGCGATTCACTTGGTTATTATTAGCGGGAGGGGTCTCAGCCATATTATATGCGTATGGCATTAAAGTCGTACATGATACCTTGACCACAGAGAATAATGTGGAAAACATAATCTCTGTGGTTCTATTAATCACCGTTTCAGTGGGTCTTTCAGTTTTTTCAGGGCAGCATATGAATCGTCTTTTTGAAGAAAAAATCGATGTTTTAAGAATTGATTTGAGTCGAAAAGTAATGAAGACCTCATTTGAAACAATAGAAAGAAAGGCGACAAAAATAGCGCCCATTTTAACTGCTGAAGTCAATACCCTGACCAGTTTCGTCAAGTTGCTACCGGAGGCCATCATTTCTAGCTTGAAAATTTTTGGGATTCTCATGTACATGTTATGGCTCTCATGGCAAATATCTTTATTTATTGTGTTGCTCTTAGGAGTTATTCTGGCTATTAATTTCAGTGTTTTGGGAAGGGTTCATAGAGAAGAAAGAAAGGCAAAGGAATTTAATCTCGGTATTTATGCCAATATACAAGGGATGGTTACAGGGATAAAAGAATTGGTACTCAACAAAAAACATCATGATAGTTATATTGAGCGGTCCATTGCTCCCAAAAGTAATGGCTACGCTCGGCAAAACATCATACTTAATAACATCAATCTTTTTTTAATAAAGTCACCTGAATGGATCGCCATCATGGCCATTGCAGGTCTGGTTATGTTTGCAGAAAATATTTCCTGGTTTTCAGAAGACGAGTTTATTAAATTTTTTACCTTGATGCTTTTTCTCTTACCCTCGATGATTGTTTTAATTAGTTTTTTTAGTGGGGTAAAAAGAATGAAAGTAGCGGTTGAAAAAATCAATGAATTAGGGCTTGAATTAGGAAAAAAAACGGACTATAATGAGGAAGAGGTTGAATCTTTGAGCTTGAGTGAGGAGAGTGGCGGAAGTATTCAAAAAAAGGCATGCTTAATCGAATTAGAAAAAGTCGCCTATAGCTATCAGTCTAATAAGCGGGTTTTTACCGTTGGACCGATCAGTTTAAAAATCTTTAAAAATGAAGTTTTATTTGTTACCGGAGGGAATGGGAGCGGAAAAACAACGTTTTCAAAATTACTTACGGGGCTTTATACACCGGAAAAAGGGCAGATAATTTTTGGAAGCCAGCCCATAACCCCTGCTTTGGTCTCAAGTTACCGAAATGTTCATTCCGCCATCTTTGCAGATTCTTATGTATTTGATGATCTCACCTACCTTAAAGAGTCACCGATGTGGGTGTATGCCAAAGAGCTTATTCAAATGCTAGAATTGGAGGATAAAATTTCGCTAGATCAGATGATGTTATCGGATGTAAATTTATCTTTTGGTCAAAGAGGAAGGTTGAATCTACTGAGAACCATTTTAGAAGATAAACCGGTCATGCTGTTCGATGAGTGGGCGGCAAATCAAGACCCTTATTTTAAGAAAAAATATTACCGAAAAATCATCCCCGAGTTACGGAAAAAAGGAAAAACTATCATTATCATCAGCCATGACAGTAATTATTATGATGTGGCGGATCGAATTATTGAATTTTCTGAAGGAAAGGTGTTTTCGACAACCATAAATAAATGATCATTTGAGAACGTTTTTGCATCATTGGTTTGGGATACCAACAAAACCGGGCAAAGGCCCCTTTTTGAAGGCGCCCATCGAAATTGCAGTGGATCAAAGCCCAAAATTGAGTTTTTGTATTACCCATAAAGACAGATTTGAATATCTTCAAGAAACCTTATTTCAAAATTTAAAAGATAACGAAGAAGATCAGTTAGACATTGAGTTTATATTAATGGATTTTCATGAATCTGATGAGGTAATGCATTGGATAAAGGAAACTTTTCCTAAAGAAATTGGACAAGGCTATTTGAAATATTTTAGGGCTAAGATGCAAGGTTGGTCGGCACCATTGGCAAAAAACACCGCTCATTATGTCGCGAGCGGCACAATATTAACCAATTTAGATTGCGATAATTTTACTGGTTGGGAAGGAGGAAGATTTGTATTGGAACAATATTACAAAGAGGAGAGCAATCTAATGCTTTGGCAATTCAGTAGGGTGAGGAGAGACGGGTCCTACGGAAGGATGTCGTTTTATCAGCAGACTTTTGAAGATCTTGGAGGCTATGATGAAGGGTTAATGGAGATGGGCTTTCAAGACAATGATCTTATGTTAAGGGCTTTAAAGATGGGCGTCAAAAGAATAGAACGTAACGACAAACTATATAACAAGGCCATCAAGCATGAAAAATACAAACCGGCTCACATGTCATTTCGAAGCATGGAGCGTTGGAACAAAGCGCGTTCTAAAACTAATATCAAACAACAAAAACTGAACGCGAATAACGGCAGCTTCGGGCTTCGAGAAGAGATCCTGTTTTTGAATAAAGAGGGAGTAATGGAGCCTTTTGAAAAAAGCTAATACCTACTTTGTACTGCATGATTAGATAAGCTTAATTTTGTCATGCCCTGTCTTAAAAACAAGAATAGGGAACAGACGATTCAATAAGAAGAAAAATGAAATCAAAATTCGATTTATATCAGTTGATTACGCCGAACATTGACGATTATGCCCAATATGGGATGGCGTCTGTTTATAGGTACGCCCAAAAGCACGGATACAGCTATTCGGTTCAGCGCTCACAATTGGTCGAAGATATGCATGTGAACTGGACCAAAATAGAAATGATCAGGCAGGCCCTTGTATCGAGCGTATCCGAATGGATTGTGCTTTTTGATGCAGATCTTATCTTAATGAATAGTGAGATTTCCTTAGATTTTTTTATTGAAAAGGTGCCTTCGAACATTCACATTCTCATGCCAGCAGACACACATTTTTTTAAATGGAGAAAGCCTAATGCGGGCTTTATTATGGTGAGAAGATCCCAGGAGGGTAGGAAAATTGTGGATGAGTGGATGAAGGCGTCTAGGGGCGAGGGGCGTCATTTGGCGGATAAACATCCACGGAATCAAGGTGTATATTGGAACTACGTGATGCCTAAATTTTATAATAATCAACAACTTATCTCAAGGAGGTATTGTGCCAAATATCATTGGTTTTATCGTTTCATTGGACACGGGAAATTTGCTTTTCATATCACGCAAACGGATGATGAAAACCGGAGCGAAAACATGAAGAAGTTAGTTTTACAAAAGGTGACGGCAACAATCATTGAATGGGCCACCGCTAAATTAAGGAGTCATCGGAGTGGGCTCCTGAAATTATTATAGTGTAACCAATTAAGGAGGATCAATTCTTTAATGTTTTTCTTTAAAATGATATTGTGCAGTTTCATTGCGCATTTCTTTCCAATTAGGATGGCTTTTCCATAATCCAGTACTGCTCCCCTTATCTTCAATATCTTGGATTTTTCCATTCAGCTTATTGGTGACAAGATGATGACCTAAAGCCCCATGGGCTAGATGAGCATTGATGACAATGTCATCACAAAGGACAAAGGAACTGGGACCTTCAGGAAGGATGGGAATATTATTTAACTCGTCCTTTTTAAAAAAAATCATGCGCCCCTTAATAATATCCACTTTTACACATTTTTGAGGAAAACTGAGATGTTTAGGGATACCGGTTGACCCTAGTTTTTGTAGCCCTTTGGCGAGGACATTTTTAGGAAAGTAGAGATTATTTTTTCCAAGAATTACTCCATAAGGGCCGATGGCCATTCCTTTATGACCCTTTTCTTCGTATTCTTTTACTAGAAGCTCTAAAGCATCCTCTTTTGTAATCAATAAGTCGTCGTCGTGCGACATGATATAATCGTTTTTAGCAAATGTGCCCATAAACCACCGAGGCCAACAGCGAACATTATCTGAGGAATTTAAAACCCAATCAACATCAGCGTGAACAAAAGGCTCAGGAGCATTGTTCCAAACAAAGATTTCACAGGGAATGGTTTGCGATTTCAAAGCCAAGATGATTTTATTTAGATTCTCTCGACGTTTATAGTTCATCAGCAAAACGGTAACCATAGAATATTAAATTAAAAGGTCAGATAGATTAGAATGCTTACAAAGGACGCACTAAAAAGCTAAATTAATCATGGAAGAATATGAAAAGCGGGGTTTCCACTAAAGTTTTTTGTTTCTACTCCTATTTAAAATGTTAAATTTACCGCTTGGTAGGAGGTCCTTAAAAAACCTATAATTAGAATGGAGTCTTTATAGGACGAGGGCAAATATAGACAGATAATATTTTCGCGAGTGAACCGGAAATTCATGCAAAAAAGCGTTCTTGTTTCAATATTTTTATTGATTAGTATTGATTTAATCAAGGCTCAGGTTGATATACCTGGGGACTTGGAGAACGAATATTTTCAATTATTAGCTCTTAAAAATCAGAGGGTTAATCATTTGGGTTATGGGCTGACGATTGATCCATTTTTTGATTCTTTGGAGTGGTCTTTATGGGATCGATTCCAATCTAGAATAAACGGAACTGAGGGTCTGACCCTTTTAGACTTAGGATTCAAAACACATATTAATACAGCTTATCCACGAGGTTACAACGACGGCCCCTCTTGGCGGGGGCGAGGCCTCACTCAGGAAGTCAACGTGGGGTTGCGTTTGAAAAAAAACAGGGTTTCATTGACTTTTTTACCCAACATTTTTTATTCTCAAAATGCTTCCTTTGAGCTTGCGCCCCAGATTAAAAAAGACGTGAGCCCTTTTTCTTATCAATTTGCGAACAAGGCTTCCGTTTCTTACCGAACCGATTGGGTTCAGCGGTATGGGGATAAAGCGTTTGTGAATTTTCATTTAGGGCAGTCAGAGCTTAGATATCAAGATAGTATTTTCACTGTGGGTCTTGGAACCCAAAACTTAAAATTAGGACCAGCGAAGATCAATCCAATCATTTTAAGTCGTAACGCAGGGGGCTTTCCTAGTTTAGACTTGGGGACGGCCCAACTGCTTCCGCTTCATTTTAAAAATAGAGACTTGGGGGCTTTTGAAACCAAGATCATTTTTGGTCAACTGTCCGAATCTAATTATTTTGATAATTTTCCGGAGAATAATAAGCTATTTTTTACAGGAATGACGTTAGGTTATAGCCCTCCTTTTTTGCCAAATTTAGTATTGGGCTTTAATAAAGTATTGTACAAGCAAAGTAAGTATTTTACGCCACCCGACTTAGCTGCGTTGTTTTGGGTTTTTGATCAAGGAATCATGATTGATTCGGTTTTGACTAAAGATTCCTTTGATCAAATGGCTTCATTGTTTGTAGATTGGAAGTTTGAAGAGGCTGATTTGAGGATCTATTTTGAATGGGCAAAGAATGACTTTAGTGGGGATTTTATTCGAATCATTACTGAACCAGAGCACAGCCGAGCCTATACCTTAGGCCTTGAAAAAGCGTTTGATCTTCCTAAAGAAAAGGTTTTGTACTTTATGATGGAGCACAGTAATTTGGTAAGAAATCAAAGCTGGTCGTACCGCGCCAATCCACCTTATTACCAACATATATTAGTCGATCAGGGCTATACTCATCAAGGGCAAGTATTGGGAGCGGGGATTGGTGGGGGTTCAATGAGTCAATTTCTAGGGTTAAGCCTCTACGATCAAAAAAGTCTTTTAGGAATCGATTTTCAAGCCATTAGGTTTGATGATGACTATTTCTTAGAAATGGATCATGGCAGTGGCCAAAAAGAGCTCTATAATCGACATCAAAATGAGTTCAGCTTAGGGCTTAAATATCAAAGACGCTTCCAAAAAGGAGCCATAGGCGCTAAAATGATTAACAGTTTTTATATGAATCGATATTATATTTTGGATAATAATGAATATAATTTATCACTTAATATTCAGGCCAAGTATTTCTTACATCAGTCCAGATAACAATCGTGTTAAGGGAGCGCAGTTTTTTCGGCAACCTTATTCAAGGGCCTTCTAGTTTTATCTTTACCTAATCGGGAGAAAGAGGGCATTTATGCGTTCTGGCTTAAGAATCGAGCGCTATTATGAATGAGCAAGAGAGGGGTCCTCTCTTCGGAGCTTCAGGATGTGCGTTTATCCCTAAAGGGGGCTACTGCGTGATCGTAAATTCACCCTTGGCCTTGCGGATCCTTGACAAAGGCCTCTTCACATAAAAAAAACATAAATGACATCCTGTAAAGAAATTTTAATTACCAAAACTACAATACTGTAAAAATTCGGCATCATGACCAATGGGAGACCCATCAGGGGCCTTAAGTGTCTCGGTTTCCTTAACCTCTTCAGGATCTTTTAGCCAAAGGGCAATTAGGGCAGCCATGCTTTTATAATGTGCGGCATCCTCGAAAACCTCAGTTTTTCTGCCGTTGCAGTAGTCCAAGAGTTCAAGAATCAGCGCATAACTGATGGATTTAACATCGGTTTGCGATCCTTCGTGCACGTTAAGTAACATTAATTTATCCAGAATTTTTCGCTCAATAATGCGTTGAATGGCGCGCTCTTCAGGATTGGAATGCGGGGTGTACCACGTACTTTCAAGGAGTCGGTGGATGACCGGAGCCAGTCCAGGCTGCTGGGCATCTAGGTCGTGATACATGACCAAGCGATTGGCCCGATGCGGATGGAGTAAAAAAGACAACGACATCTCACTTGCCGTTTCAACAGCGGTATAATAATCGAAAACAGGCCCCATTTTACTTCCAAAAGATTCCCTACTTCTATCATATCCTTGTGCTTTGGGGGGAATTTTGGCCAATAATGTTTTAGAAAGCATTAAAGACTTTGGCTGCATGGTTTGAATGAGGGCCTCGAGGGCTTCCCACTGTGCGTCGGGAGCGATCATGGCCGTTTTTAGTTGAAGATCTCCTTTTATGGAATAGTTGTAATCTAAGCCCCCGACAACCTTAGAGGCGGCTTCTATTTGATACCGGTGAAAAAGATACATCGGAACCAAGACCTCTTCCAATGAAGAGTACGGGGAGCCCATGGGAAGACTCTTTTCAGATAAATTACCGAGGACTTTTTCTCTAACCATCATCATGCGACTCAATTCGTTGGCGGCCCCAGCACCTTCATCCCATAGATGTGCAATAGGATGTGCACCATCGGCTGCTCTAGCGTCTCGGTCTGATATAAAGCGAAGGCCCTTCTTATGCGTTTCTTCAAGCAAGGTGTTGAGTGCGGCGTGGGCATCTATGCCCTCATCATATTGGGTGTATCCATATTTAATGGCGGCGATATCCCATTCGCCAATATTGACATCATAGGCGTCAGATAAATCGATTTCCCCGGCGCTATCTAATTTGACCAAAGGATGTGGATAGTCCATCACAGAGGCGCGATCATCACTACTGGCGGCATAATTATGTACCAAGCCGAGGGTATGTCCCACTTCGTGTGCTGCCAATTGCCGAAGGCGCGCTACGGCAAGGGTCATGTGGGGACCTACTCCTTCATCATATTCATTTAAGAGCCCCTGGGCAATTAAAAAGTCTTGTCTAACTCGCAAGGAACCTAAGCTTACTTGTCCTTTAATGATTTCTCCGGTTCTGGGGTCAACGATAGAGGATCCGTAGGACCATCCACGGGTAGATCGATGCACCCATTGTATCATGTTGTATCGAATATCCCAAGGATGGGCACCCTCAGGGAGCAATTTAATTTGAAAAGCATTGATGAACCCAGCGGCCTCAAAGGCCTGATTCCACCATTTGGCTCCGTCCATTAAGGCAGATCGAACGGGTTCAGGGGCACCTCGATCCAGATAGTATATGATGGGTTTTATGGCTTCAGATTTGGCCAATTCAGGATTTTTCTTCTGTAGTCGATGTCTGTTAACAAAGCGCTTTACCAGAGCGGAAGCCACAGGGGTTGCATAGTCTTGATAGGAGGTTGCGTAAAAACCACTGCGGGGATCATAAATTCTTGGTTGATAATTGTCATCTGGCAGCTCAATAAAAGAATGATGTGTTTGTACGGTGATGGCATCGGGAGAAGGGACAACCGATCGCACCCAATTGCCCGTAGCCTGTCCAGTATAGGTCTGAATGACTTCATATTCAGAATTTTTGGGGAAATTGAGCAGATTAGGTAAATATAAAGCAGAACGCGATTTATCGATTTTGAACTGTCCCTGCTTGGCTCTGGACAGTCTCTGAGCAATTCCTTGACTATCTTGTAACAGAAAATCATTTAATTCAATGAGATAAAGTGTTCCCGTGTGTGCTATGATGGGAAATCCCCATAAAATGGATGAGGCAAAAGCTTCTTTAACCGAGTTTACTTCGTCAGGATTGACACTGATGGCACGGTAGTCTTGATTGGGCTGGACCAACATTAATTTTTGTCCATATTTTTTAAATTGAACGACTTTTCTTCCGCCAAGCTTCCCCCTATCTAGTCCGAGGTCATTGGAACCAACCCCTGCAGATAAGGTATTGACATATAAAAATTCTGGGGCATTCAGGTCTACGGAAATATATAGCTTGTCTTTAGAAGCATCATAGAAAGAAGGGAAGTAACCTTCCGTACGGCGCAGGTTTTCAGTAAAAGCGGAAATAGAAACTTCTTTTGAAGTAGGGGTGACGGTTCCTTTATTCCCTTTTTTTCTTTGTGCATTGACGTTTAGAAGTGTTCCCATCAACAGTACCGCGACCCAAATATTTTTCATAATCTTTTTATTTTAATTAATAAAAGGTTTCCTTAACCAATATGAAAAGTAAATATATTCAGAATCAATTGTGAAAGAGCGTTATTTTATTGCAGTGGTATTACCTCAGGATATTCGGGAAGAGGTACACAATTTTAAAAAAATCATGGCAGAACAACATCACGCTTGTCATGCCTTTAAGTCACCGGCTCACATTACGCTTCACATGCCGTTTAGATGGGAAAGTTCAAAAAGAGGGGAACTTGAACAAGCCTTGGTCCAAATGACTGCAGGCCTAAGGCCCTTTGAGGTAGCCCTTCAAGACTTTGGTGTTTTTGAACCGCGTGTGATTTTTATAGACGTCGCTGAAAATAAAGACCTCAGGGAGTTAAGGAGCAAGGTATTATTAGAAATGAGAAAAAGGAATATTTATAATGGAGATTATAAAAATTTAGGATTTCAACCCCACGTAACCATTGCTTTTAGGGATTTGAGAAAAGCGAACTTTTATGAGGCTTGGGAAACTTTTAAAGATCAAAAATATGAAAGGATTTTTTCTATAAGAGGCATTACCCTGCTTAAATACCAATCAGACCATTGGCATGAGAGTGGAACTTTTCCATTTATGGATACCAATTGACTGTGTCTGCTTTATTTCTTTGATTTAATCTGAGGCTTTTGACGATTTTGTTTTTTCGGAAATGAACCAAGTTTTCTTGATCCTCGAAGGCATTGACCAACAAACTGTTGAAAACAGCGATTTCATCAAAGGGGCTTAAGTTTTCGTATTCCAGAAAACACCAGATGCCATTATCTTCTCTTTGGCTCCCCAAATAATCAAGGGGGAGTACTTCTTTGTTGGTTGTGAAACGCAGGTTTTCTAAAAGATATCGTTGTAACAATGCATTGAGCTTGGCAGAATCTAATTCCAGAAGGTCTAGATCGGGCTCTTCGGCATAGTCAGAAAGCCCCATTTCCAAGTCATCCGCAAACAGGCGAACACTGATTTTAAGGTGTTTATCATCAGAATCATAGGTTACATCACAAATGCTAACATGAAAAGGATGAAAAAGGTATAATTTTGTAAGAACAATCCAAAGGAACATGGGCAGACAAAGAATTTTAACGTAAATATAATGTCAGAATTTAGATTATATCTTGATTTAGGGGTCTTCCACATATTAGATTTTGCAGGATACGATCATATGTTATTTGTGATGGCTATTGCAGCTATTTATTTGCTCAATGATTGGCGAAAAGTCTTGGTTTTGGTTACGGCTTTTACCATCGGTCACAGCATCACCTTGGCTTTGGCGACGCTAGAGTTGATCAAATATGATTTGGAGTTGATAGAATTCTTAATTCCCCTGACCATTTTCATTACGGCCTTGGCTAATTTATTTACTAGAGACCGACGACGATTTGAGGCCACCCAACGAAAAGGCTATATTAATTATTTTTTTGCAGGATTCTTTGGCACCATTCATGGCTTGGGGTTTTCTAGTTATTTAAAAGTTTTACTGGGCGCCGAGCAAAACATTATAAAGCCATTATTTGCATTCAATATTGGTCTTGAAATTGGACAAATGGTCATTATGATCCTTTTTTTAACCTTAAGTACTGTATTTGTTGATTTTTTTGGGGTTGACCGTCGGGATTGGAAAATGATTATTTCTTCCATTATTCTCGGTATTTCCGCAACCTTAATTTTGGGGACTGATTATATGTTTAAATAAAAAATAAGATGAGAAAACGCGTATTTTTTTTAAGTAGTTTAATGATGGCTATCCTGGGAGTATGGGGCCAGACGCCCGCACAATGGGGCCAAAAATTTGAGCAATTAGGAACTTCCTTGCCTACGCCAAACACTTATAGAACCGCGTCAGGAGCTCCAGGAAAGGATTATTGGCAGCAACGCGCCGATTATAAAATCGAATTGACACTGGACGATGTAAAACAGGAAATAGAGGGCACAGAGACCATCACTTATTTTAACCAGTCCCCCGATCCATTGGACTATTTATGGCTACAGCTAGATCAAAATTTTCGTGCCCAAGATTCCGAAACCCCTTTAGTGACGGAGTATTTCATGAAGAATTCCTTAAGCTCAAAAGAGTTGTTCACTATTCAAAATAATTTTGATGGGGGATTTCGGATAGATAAAGTTTTAGATGATGCCTGTCAACCCCTTGCTTATTTCATAAATAAAACCATGATGAGGATCAATTTGGAACAACCCTTGTTACCGGGAGCGCAGATGACCTTTCAGGTTGATTGGCATTATAAAATTAATGACCGTATGAGTTTAGGAGGGCGTTCGGGCTACGAATATTTTCCGAAAGATGATAATTATTCTTATACGATTGCTCAGTTTTATCCTAGAATGGCCGTTTACGATGACGTGGAGGGTTGGCAAAACAAACAGTTTCTTGGGCGAGGAGAGTTTGCTTTGAGTTTTGGAAATTTTGAAGTCGCCATGACTGTTCCGGAGGATTTTATAGTGGGCGCCACAGGGACCTTACAAAATCCCAAAGACGTTTTGACGTCAAAAGAGCAACTGCGATTTGAGAAGGCGAAGCAGTCTTTTGAAGATCCTGTGATTATTGTGACGCAGGAGGAAGCGATTCAAAAGGAGGCCCATAAAAAACGAGGGAAGGCGACTTGGACGTTTAAAGCGGACAGCGTAAGGGATTTTGCTTTTGCGGCATCTAGAAAATATATTTGGGATGCCATGGCAGTAGATTTGAATGGTAAAAAATCATTGGCGATGTCTTATTATCCCAAGGAAGGTAATCCCCTTTGGGAATCCCATTCGACCCGAGCGGTACGTCAAACATTGATCACCTATTCTCGGCACACCATTGACTACCCTTACCCTGTGGCGATTTCAGTGCATGCGGCCAGCGTAGGTATGGAATACCCTATGATTTGTTTCAATTTTGGACGACCAGAAGCCGACGGAACCTATACAGATGAAACCAAGTGGAGGATGATTTCGGTCATCATTCATGAGGTAGGACATAATTTTTTTCCTATGATTATTAATTCCGATGAGCGGCAATGGACTTGGATGGACGAGGGATTGGATAGTTTTGTTCAGTCCATTGCAACAAAAGAATATGATTCTGATTTTCCTGTGGGCCGGGGTGCCCCTGAGCAGATCATTCCTTATATGAGCGGCGAGCAGGGGTTGTTGAGACCTATTATGACCAATTCTGAGCAAATTCTTCAATTTGGAAACAATGCTTATGCAAAACCCGCAACCGCGTTGTCTATCTTAAGAGAAACGGTTATGGGACCCGAGCTGTTCGATTATGCCTTTAAAAAGTATGCAGAAAGATGGGCCTTTAAAAGTCCTTCCCCTGCAGATTTTTTCAGAACAATGGAAGATGCTTCTGCGATAGATTTGGACTGGTTTTGGAGGGGCTGGTTTTACACGACAGATTATGTAGATATTGGTGTGGAGGAAGTGAAGCATTACCGCATGCAGATTGAGGAGCGGGGGTTAGAAAAACGCCGTATCGTTGGAGGAGACGAAAACTTGAATACCGAACAAAAAAGGTTTACCGAAGAAGTAAATACCTTCGTTTTTAAAAATACCGAAGTTAAGGAATATCGAGAGTTTGCAAATAAGTTCAATGAAATAGAGATGAAAGAAGGGTTTTCAGACCAAAACTTTTATGAAGTTAAGTTGGCAAATAAAGGGGGCTTGGTCATGCCGGTTATTATTGAATGGAGTTATGCCGATGGAAGTACGGAGCGGGAAAAATTACCTGCTGAAATTTGGCGAAAAAACGAAAAGGAAGTGACCAAAGTCTTTGTAAAGACCAAAGAAGTCGTAGGAATAGTCATTGATCCCAATAAAGAAACCGCCGATGTAGATACAGGAAACAACCAGTATCCCAATGTGGATCAGGAATCCAGGTTTGACAAGTTTAAGTCAAGCAATAATTAATCAAAGCCTTATAAATAGCAGATTAACGTGAAATTTATTTTTTGGATGATTTTCCTTCTTTTTTTAGTACAGTGTAGCCAAAAAAAGAGGGCTACTGCCGAGGATTTGGAGTCGGTTGATTTAAATTATCCATTGCCGGGTTTTGATTTGGAAGGATCAGATCCTTTGGCCATTGTCTTAGCAGACAGAATCATGTCAGCGATGGGAGGTCGAGAGGCCTGGGATAAGACGCGATATATAAAATGGAAATTTTTCGGTAGACGGACTTTGTTGTGGGATAAAGAATCAGCAAAGGTTCGTATAGAAATTGAACAAGGGAATCAAGTTATTTTGTTAGACTTGAATCAATTAACAGGGAAGGTTTTTCAGCAAGGAATCGAACTTACGGACCCAGACAGTGTGTCTTTTTATTTAGCTAAGGGCGAAAGGATATGGATCAATGATTCTTATTGGCTGGTGATGCCCTATAAACTTAAGGATACCGGCGTGACACTTACGTATGTAAAAGAGGATAAGACTCAATCCGGGGAGCTGAGTGATGTGCTTAAATTGACCTTTGAAAATGTAGGGGTTAGCCCAGATAATGCTTATTGGGTATGGGTTTCTAAAGATCAAGATCTGATTAAACAGTGGGCTTACTTCACTCATTTTACAGATTCTTTACCCCAATTCGTATCTCCATGGGATAATTATGAGCAGTTTGGACAAATTTTGCTTGCCCAGGGCCGAGGATCAAGAAACCTCACGGAGGTGGCTGTATTAACGACCGTACCTCAGCAAACATTTATTTCTTTGTGATCGGTCTAAGTTTTATTTTTGAGTTAAAAAACCAATGAAGCAACGATTCATCATGTCACTGGTTCTGTCGCTAGGCCTTACCCAGACGTGGGCGCAAGATTCATTGAGCTATATTTTGGATCGACATCATGAGGCCCATCAACAAGAGCTTTGGGAGGGGATTAAGAGCCTATCGGCAAAAGGAAATTGGCTGAGTCTACACGGGTCTTATCCGGCTACTTTTTATTTTAAAAAGCCAAATAAATATTTAA
>Ga0206129_10000941_pt1 | contig 41626 bp, 31 predicted proteins | sample Helgoland_Spring_8_FD_148616 | JGI IMG/M metagenome (GOLD analysis project Ga0206129, IMG submission 148616) | Pelagic subsurface seawater microbial communities from Kabeltonne, Helgoland, North Sea - Helgoland_Spring_Bloom_20160502_2 | ecosystem: Environmental > Aquatic > Marine > Epipelagic ...
TATAGAATCGGTGATATCAAGGCCTCAGCCCATGCATCACACAAAACGCACGCCTGTATCTCCCTGAAACAACGCGGTTATTCACGCAATTATGGGCTAGTTTGCAATCTGGGGAAGCCGATGGCGGTGTCCGCTGACTAAGTAGATCAAGCATCAGATTATCCAGGTCAGCAACTTCACGTCGCGGTCAAAGATTCTTTCCAAACTTTGGAATAACTTTTAAAGAGTTTATCTAATGAATTACCTGGAGTAAAAATTACAGATGAACCTTCAACAAAAAATGACAAATCTTTAGCACATAACATAGCCGCTCCCTGACTTGTACCAGTTTCACCATTCATTGCACGCACTTCACATCCTGTTACCGAAGCCAGCATCATACAATAACAGCGGTTCTTTGCAAAAGGTCCTTCAATGATAACTGGTCCCATGTGACCAATTAATTCAAGACAGTGTGCTGTAACAAGAGCAAGGTAAAAACCAGTAGCTACTGAACGTTTATTAGATCCAATAGATGGCTCATCTCCAAGCCAATTTGACTTTCGACCTCCAAAAGGTCCAGTTTCTTTAACTACAGCTGGCAATAGCATTGATTGCTCGAGCAAAACTATTTCGATTTCTTTATCAGTTGGTTCAATTATTTTTTCGCCTATTAATAATTCATATTCGCGCCCCCCCATAAACCGAGCAGTAGGAACAGGGTCTCCAAATGCATTTACATTAATGAGCAGGTCCTTTGACGGATCCAAATCAGGTTGCTTACCTCCGATCGACATAACAATTACCCAGGTACCACTCGATACTACACTAAAGGAACCTGGTTGATTTATAACATGAGGAAGTAATGATGCATTAGAGTCATGAATACCACAATAAACCGGTGTATCTGGATCTATTCCAGTCTGATATGCAATCTCAGGTAGGATCACACCAAGAATGTCATGTGAACTAATTGTATTAGCAATCTTTGCACTTACACCCAATTTTTCAGCAAGAGACGAGGTTTTCCTTGAATAAGGATCCCACAAATCAGTATGGCAACCTAAAGAAGTTAAGTCTGTTGCTGTAACTCCAGTCAAACGATGACCCCAGTATTGCGGGTAAGTAACTATACTAGCCGTCTTAGCTTTTAATTCTCTATTCTTACTAAACATCCAATATAGTTGCGCGCCAACATTTAGGCCCATTGGCAAACGCGGAGATCCCGTTTCAGAGAATGATGGACGAATGTTATTGTATTCAACCTCAAATTCATCTGGACCTGTGTGTTCATAATCAAGAATAGGCGCTACAAGATTTCCCATATTGTCCAATAGTGCAATACAAGCGCCGTGAGTAGTCACAGATATTGCATCAATACCATGCAACTTCTGAAAATTATGCAACCCATTTAATAAAAAAACCCAATGAGATTCTACATTATAATGGGGCCAAGGGGGACCAGGCAAAACATCATTAGGTTGAGTTAGAATATCGATTTCATTCAGATCATTAAGCCTAACCAAAGTAAGTTTTACATTAGTCTTACCAATATCAATTACTGCAACATTCTTAATAGTCATGGCATGTTAAAGACAGGAGTGAGTTCAGTAACCACAGGTTCATTATTTGGGTAAGTTAGCATTATATCAGCCATATATATCCACCATTTCTTCATAATGTTTTTATTAGGCAGGTCTTCCATATTATGATTGTCTATCCGTATCAGCACACCAAACAAAATATTAGTCTCACGGTCAAGGTAGATTGAATAATCAGAAATTCCCGCCTCTTTTAGTAACTCCACAAGTTCAGGCCAAATTTCATCATGTCGCTTCTTATATTCTTTCTCACACCCCGGTTTAAGGTGCATTTTGAAAGCAAATTTTTGCATCAATTCGATCTCACCATTTTCCAAATTCGGGGCATTGCAATCACCCCAATCAGAAGTGTTCCTATAACAATAGACATTACAATACCTGGAACATTTAAAAGCCCCAACCCAAAAGTTACAAGACCCATCACAAAGGCTGCAATCACTACCCCTGGGATAGAACCCGATCCACCAAGAATATTAACACCGCCTAAGACAACCATAGTTATGATCTCAAGCTCCCACCCAAAAGCAATTGAAGGACGTGTCGAACCAAGTCTTGATGTCAAACATATGGCAGCAATTCCTGACATAAAACCAGTTAATAAAAATAGTATAAATTTAACCCTTTGGACTCTTATACCAGAAAAAAGTGCTCCAGTGGGATTGTTCCCAATTGCGAAAATTGCGCGGCCAAAGTTAGTTTTATGAAGTATTACGCCATAGATAATAGCAATTATTAAAAATAAAACAAATTCAAAAGAAATAACCCACCAAATGTAGCCTTGGCCAAAGAAAGTAAAATCAGAGGGGTATCCGCGGTAAGCTTGATCTCCTAAGACAATGTAACTGATACCCCTGAAGAGGCTCATTGTCCCGATTGTTACAACGATAGATGGCAGTCCCATACGGGTTACGAGAATACCATTAAATGCACCACATATAACTCCTGTACCAAGCCCAACGAGGATCAAAACAGGTGTGCCAAAACCAGCTTGTACAGCAGCACCCATTGCAGTTGAGGCTAGAGCAATCATAGACGCAACAGATAAGTCAATCTCTCCAGATATAATCAAAAGAGCCATAGCAAAAGCGATCATAGCTTTCTCAGTAAAATTAAAAGTCGCATCACTTAGATTCCATGCATTTAGAAAGTAAGGCGAGGCAAAGCTATTGGCCATAAAAATTGCAACAGCTACTGCTAAAAGCAAAGTCTCCCAACTTTTTAAGTATCGCTGTATGGGTGATTGCAAGCGATCAGGAATGATACGTTCAGAAGTTTTCATTGTGTGTTTTCCGCTGATTTTAGAATAATGCGACCATGATTTCTATTTGACCTAGCATTCAAAGCTACGGCAATAATAATTGCACTGCCTGAAATAGCTAATTGCCAGAAAGGCGAAACATTAATAACTGGCAGAGCATTTTTAATTACGCCTAGAAATAATGCACCCAAAAGTGCCCCACCAACTGAACCAATGCCTCCAGCGATAGAAATACCTCCAATAACACAGGCTGCTACAACATCCAGTTCGAAGCCACCTGCAACATTCACATATGCAACGGCATACCTTGATACCCATAAGTAACCAGTCAAACCTGCAAGAGCACCAGAGATTGTGAACGCCCAGAACTGTGATCTACCTACATTAATCCCGGCATAAGTCGCTGCATGAGGGTTTCCACCAACAGCATAAAATGAACGCCCAAGGGTTGTACGTGTCATAACTATAAAAAAAATAATAACTGCAATAATTGCAGTCCAACTCATCATCGGCAATCCAAGAAGCTCATAACGAGGAAAAGCTTTAAAAGCTTGTGTCATTTCATGACTGTTAACCCATTTACCATTTGAGATGAGGAAGACAATACCTCTAAATATTGTCATAGTTCCAAGTGTGACAACAATTGGTGGAATATCTAATTTCCAAACTAAAAGACCATTAAAAGCACCCATAACGGCTCCAAGTCCAACCGCTACAATAATAATAACAACAACTGGCACACCAGGCGCAGCAACATTAATCATTGCAACAACCATACCTGTTAACGCTAAGTTTGCTGCAACACTTAAGTCTATGCATTTAGTTAGGATAACTATCATCTGACCTATTGCTAGAAGGATCAATGGCGATGTGTCATTAAAGACACCTGCAAGATTTGAAAGTGTGATAAACCTCGGGAAACGGATGGCAACCAAACCAATCAAAACTAAAATAATCAACATCAATAAAGCTTCTCGCGATGTAACAAGTCGTTTCAACATGTATTTAGCCTTTCTCGTTAATTCCTGCTGCATATTGAACCAATGTTTCAGGCTTGAGTTCATTATCAGTCAACTCGCTAACAATACGACCCTCTCGCATTACAATTACGCGATTAGACATCCCAAGGATTTCAGGAATCTCCGAACTGACCATAATTACAGCCAAACCTTGGTCTGCAAGCTCTGCCATAAATTCGTGCACAGCAGCTTTTGAACCTATATCAATCCCTTTTGTCGGTTCATCCATAATTATGACTTTTGGCTGAGTGGCAAGCCATTTGGCAATAACAATTTTTTGCTGGTTGCCACCTGATAAATTTTCCACATTTGTGTCCAAAGATGCAGCTCGCAAATCAATCCTTTTAGTATATTTACGTGCTAGCTTGAACTCTTCAGCCAATCGAATAAATCCATTTTTCGATGTTCGATCAAGGGATGGTAATGTAATATTTTGAAAGATTGGTAAGTCAGTAATTGCGCCTTGTTTTCCACGATCCTCAGGCACATATACGATACCGTTTGAAACTGCATCAGCCGGAGAACCAATCACCACTTCATCACCATCAATACGTATAATACCAGAAATAAGTTTTGTGATTCCAAACAAAGCCTGCATCAATTCAGAGCGACCTGCTCCAACAAGTCCATAAAAACCTAAAATTTCACCTTTGCGAAGGCTGAAACTTATATCAGCGAACTCGGTTGCGTGAGTATAGTTTTCAACTGAAAGAATTTCATCGCCCAATTGACTATCACGGGACGGAAAAATCTGACTTATATCACGACCTACCATCATCTTAACTAAATTTGCTCTATCTATATCCTCAATCAACCCATCACTTATGAATTGACCATCACGAAAAACTGTATAGCGGTCAGCTATATGAAAAATTTCATCAAATTTATGACTTATAAACAAAATAGCTTTACCCTGAGACCTGAGTTTATTTACCAATTCATAAAGCTCTTCAATTTCTTTGTGAGAAAGAGCCGCAGTTGGCTCATCCATTATAACTACGCTCGCATCAATACTTAGTGCGCGCGAGATTGCGACAAGATGTTTATTTGCAATACCTAACTCACGTAGCTTTACATTTGGATCAATATCGGCACCAATTCCAGCAAGAATTTCAATCGAGCGACGTTCCATTTCTGGCCAGTCAATTAATCCAAAATTGCTTCTAGGCGCATGTCCAAGAAAAATATTCTCGGCTACAGATAATTCATCAAATAAAACTGTTTCTTGATGTATTGCCGTAATGCCTGCATTTGCAGCAGACTGAGGCGTTGAAAAATGAATAGGGTTTCCATTCAAAAGGATGTCACCTTTGTTCGGCTGGTAAATACCAGTCAAAACCTTCACAACTGTCGACTTGCCAGCACCATTTTCACCAACAAGAGCCATAACCTGACCTGGAAACAAATTTAGAGACACTTCCGAAAGCGCTCTTACACCCGGAAAAATCTTGGTTACTCCGTCCAATGCAAGGACTGGTTTTGTTCTATCCTGCGGTGATTTATCTTGAGTTATTGCCTGCATGAATTTGCCATTCAAAGAAAATAATATGCGATCTTGGCGTCAAAACGCCAAGATCTTTTTAAATAGTAAATTAGAAGATTGATTTAAAATCGCCCACATTAGAACTATCATAAGTAAATGGATCAGACATTGCAGCAGAACCTGTTCCATCTAGCACTGCAGACCCTATGCGACCCATCTCAACTGAAGAACCCTCATCAGTCGCAGCTCCATTGTGTATGTTATAAGCAAGCATGGTAGCAGCATAACCTAAATCAATTGGGTTCCAAATAGCAAAACTCTTTGTAGCTCCTGAGTCAACACAGCCAGCCATTTCAGAGGGCAAACCAAGTCCTGTGACATTGATTTCTCCAATTTTTCCAGCATCTGTCACAGCCTGACAAGCTGCTAAAATTCCAACAGTTGTAGGAGCTATAATTGCTTTCAAATCCGGATAAGTTGCCATCAGACCCTCTGCTTCGCGGTATGATTTATCTGATAAATCATCTCCATAGACAGTAGCTACTAAGTTAACACCACTATAATTTGGCAGCACCTCTTTTGCAGCATCTATCCATGCATTTTGATTGGTTGATGTTGAAGTAGCAGATAAAATTGCAACATCACCACCATTAGGCATATGATCAGCTGCCAATTTAATAATGGTATTTCCAATTAGTGGTGTTGATGAAGGATTTAAATGCATTTGGCGACCCTCTTGAGCTACACCAGAGTCCCAAGAAATAACCGTAATGCCACGGCTCATAGCTTTCTTCAATGCAGGAGCCAAAGCATCAGGATCGTTTGCTGATACAGCAATTGCATCAACACCCTGCGCGATTAATGAATTTATAACTTCTATTTGACCTTCTGCAGTTGTACTAGTTGGACCTGTATAAATTATTTCCACACCACCAAGTTCAGCAGCAGCTTCTTCTGCACCCTTAGCAGCAGCTTCAAAAAAGCCAATGCCTAGTGCTTTTACGACCAGCGCAATACGCGTATCATCAGCGAATGCAGTTGTTCCCATAATGCTGGCAACAACGCTAAGACCGGCAACGATTTTTGTTAATTTGCAACGCTTCATAGTTTTCCTCCTCTTTGGTTACAATTGTATTTGAATGAGCTTGTTAAGAAACCGCCCCTTCTTCTTTTTGACTAGAGCCAGATTGGGCCACAATCAAATTCACATCAACAGCCTCGAGCATTGAGGCAGTTTTGTCTGATACTCTTTCATCAGTTATTACAGTAGTGATCCGAGAAAGCGGACAAAGCACTAAACTTGATCGGCTTTCGAATTTTGAGCTATCAGCTAGAACAACAAGTTCGTCAGCTTGACCTAAAAGTTTTTGCTCTGCCTGAATGATTAACGGATCAGCTTCCATTAGCCCTAGTGGACCAAGACCTTGTACACCCATAAACATTTTTTTGGCATAAAAATTTCGTGTTACATCATTATCAAACGGTGAAAGAATAATATTTTGTTCGCGATATATAGTACCGCCAGATAGCATTATTGTGTTTTTGGAATGCTTTAGTAAATGTTCAGCAATTGGAAATGAGTTAGTGAATACTGAAAGACGGCGCGATGCCAGAGGATGAACCATTTGAAAGGTGGTTGTGCCCCCATTAATAATAATTGGGTCACCATCATCACATAGCTCAACAGCTGCGCGTGCAATAGCCTCCTTTTCTTTTGTATGTATTGCTTCATTAACATTAAAAGGTCTACCAGCAAGACCAACAAATTGGGGAGGAGTAATTGCCTCAGCACCTCCTCGCACACGTCGTAGTTTTTGTTGCATGTGAAGGGTTGCTATATCCCTTCGAACTGTAGCTTCAGATGCTCCAGTAAGATTACATACTTGAAGTACCGTTACAACTGGTCGATCAACTACGGCTGATAATATAATTCTGTGTCGTTCTTTTTCGTGCATAATATTTCCTTGCAAGGCAAACTTTACGCAGATTCGATCATTAGTCAATCATTTTTATTAATTTTCAATCATAAACTAAATTTTTTGATCGTTTATGATTATTGATGATTGACAATTCGACGCAGCCTTATTAAATTTAGAAAGAATATTTATCAAGAATGCATTGCGTCATCAAAGAGGTGAAAATGTCAAAAGCAATAATAAATCAGTCACTTGAAAGTCGATGGGACGAAAAAGAAGCTAATGGTATGAGCGAGGCAGATCTCTTGCTATATCGATCAAATATTCTCGGATCTGACAAACGCGTAACCAACTACGGTGGTGGCAACACTTCTGCAAAAATTATTGAAAAAGACCCATTAACTGGAAAAAAAGTCGAGGTGCTTTGGGTAAAAGGATCTGGTGGAGATATTGGGTCAATCAAAATGGATGGCTTTGCGACACTGTACATGGATAAGTTGCAAGAATTAAAATCCATTTACCGAGGTGTTAAGTATGAAGACGAAATGGTAGATCATCTTCTTCATTGTATATATAATTTAAATCCCCGCGCTGCATCAATTGATACTCCCCTACATGCTTACGTTCCTCATAAACATGTAGATCATGTCCATGCAGATGCCATTATTTCGATCGCAGCATCAAAAAATTCAAAAGCACTTACCCAAGAAATTTTTGGCGATGATATTGGCTGGCTGCCTTGGAAGCGTCCAGGGTTTGAATTGGGCCTATGGCTTGAAAAATTCTGCCTAGAGAACCCTAACTCTAGTGGTGTTATTTTGGAAAGTCATGGTCTGTTTACTTGGGGAGACACAGCAAAAGTATGTTACGATACAACCATTGATATCATAAATATAGCAAATACTTGGCTAGAAACGAAAATACAAAATGTTAAAGTTTTTGGTGGTGCAAAACATAAAAGCTTATCTAAATTAACTAGAGACGAGACTGCTGCTAAGCTTATGCCAAAAATCCGTGGTTTTGTATCTAGCAATCAATATATGGTCGGTCATTTCAATGACAGCAATGAAGTATTAGAATTTGTAAATTCGGCAAATATGAAATCTCTGGCTGCTTTAGGTACATCATGCCCCGATCACTTCCTACGAACAAAAATTCGACCACTAGTTATAAATTTTAATCCAGCTGCAAATAATATAGAAGAAGTATTAAAAAATCTGCCTCAGCAAATTAACGCGTATCGTCAAGATTACAAAGCATATTACAATCGCTGTAAACATGAAGATAGTCCATCATTGCGAGACCCTAATGCAGTTGTTTATCTCGTCCCAGGCGTTGGCATGATTACTTTCGCAAAAGATAAAACTACAGCACGTATATCAGGTGAATTTTATGTTAACGCGATAAATGTTATGCGCGGAGCATCCTCTGTTAGTCAATACGTCGGACTTCCAGAACAAGAAGCTTTTGACATTGAATATTGGTTATTAGAAGAAGCCAAATTGCAAAGAATGCCAAAAGCCAAATCGCTTGCAGGCCGATTGGCACTCATTACAGGAGGCGCTGGTGGAATTGGTTCTGCAATAGCGGATCGATACCTATCCGAAGGCGCCTGTGTTATATTGGCAGATATAAATAAAGAATCTTTAAAAAATACATCCGACAAACTATCTCAAACCTATGGCAAAGATGTAGTACAAAGTATCTATATGAATGTTACAGACGAAGCCGATGTTGAATCGGCTTATAAAAACATTTCAATAGAGTTTGGTGGTGTGGATATTCTTATTTCAAATGCAGGAATTGCTTCTTCTGCTCCTGTCGAGGACACAACTCTAGATATGTGGAACAAAAACATGGATATTCTTAGTACTGGATATTTTCTCGTCAGCCGTGATTTTTTCAGACTTATGCGTGCGCAAAATTTAGATGGCTCTGTTGTCTTTGTAGCCTCAAAAAATGGTTTGGCAGCCAGTCCTAATGCTTCTGCTTATTGTACAGCAAAGGCTTCAGAAATTCATCTTGCAAGGTGTCTTGCATTGGAAGGCGCTGAGGCAGGTATTAGAGTAAATGTCGTCAATCCCGATGCAGTTCTACGCGACTCAAAAATATGGGAAGGTGAGTGGTTAGAACAACGCGCCGATACCCATGGCACTGACAAACAAGGTCTTGAAGAGATGTACCGCCAAAGATCAATGTTGAAACGATCAGTCTTTCCCGAGGATATTGCAGAAGCTTGTTACTTCCTTGCTTCTGATATGTCTGCTAAATCAACGGGTAACATAATCAATGTAGATGCGGGTAACGTACAAGCATTCACGCGCTGAACAGATATTCAGGAGAAACAGTTATGAATAATTACGAAATTGCAAAAGCACAATTTTCTGACTGGTCCATTGATACAGAAGTAGCCATTAATACTCTAAAGAAAATCACCATATCAATGCATTGCTGGCAAGGCGATGATGTCATTGGCTTTGAACAGAAAACTGGTACTTCAGGGGGTGGAATACAAGCAACAGGCAACCATCCAGGACGAGCTAGCACTCCAGATGAACTTCGAGCTGATCTAGATTTTTCATATTCAATCATTCCCGGTAAACATCGCCTGAATTTACATGCCATGTATATGGATACTGAGGCTACGCCAGACCGTGACGAGATCGAGTTCAAACACTTTAAGCCCTGGGTTGATTGGGCCAAAGAGAAAAAGATAGGGCTAGATTTTAATCCAACTTTTTTTGGCCATGCAAAAGCAGATGACAATTTGACACTTAGCCATCCTGATAAAGGTATCCGTGACTTTTGGATTGAACATGGAAAACGTACCCGAGAAATTGCAGCAAAAATTGGCGAAGAACTAGGATCAGCCTGTATAAACAATATATGGGTTCCAGATGGCTATAAAGATTATCCGATTGATAGGATTAGTCCACGTAAACGCCTCGAGGAGTCTCTCGACCAAATCCTATCACAAAAACTTGATTCTACTAAAATGCGAGACGCAGTTGAATGTAAACTATTCGGTATTGGAGTTGAGGCTATGACAGTTGGTAGCCACGAATTCTACATGGGCTACTCTATTCGCAATGGTACAATTCTCTGCCTTGATATGGGACATTTTCACCCAACAGAAAATGTCGCCGATAAATTAAGTGCAGTTGCGCTATCTGTTGATGAAATGCTTTTACACGTATCCAGGCCCATGCGATGGGACAGTGATCACGTCATATTACAAAGTGATGAAATACTAATGATAGCTCAAGAATTAGTCACTTCGGGGCTGCTCGGGCGCACGCATATTGGATTAGATTTTTTTGATGCCACTATCAGTCGAACTGCTGCTTGGGTTATAGGCACACGCAATATGCAGAAGTCATTATTGAGAGCGCTATTGCTACCTCTAGATCAATTGAAATCTGCAGAAAATAAATTAGATTTTACTACGCGCTTTATGATGACTGAAGAGTTTAAAGACCTTCCATTCGGAACAATCTGGAATGAATTCTGCAAACGTATGAACGTACCTACTGGTCTAGGACTACTCAAAGAACTTGATAACTATAAAAATAAAGTCGCTTTGCGAAACTAACTTATGTAAGTGGCGGTGCATTCAGACAAATAAAATCGCGTATCTGACCAAAATATTAGATGTTGATAAGGTGTTGTCAGACAAAGCCTAACACGTATCAAAGCGCCACGATCACATAAACCTATGATGCGCAGATTTGGAACCACTCCTTGAGAGCGGTTGTGCGTTTTTGCTTATAAGTCTGTCTACTTTCGAGATGTCTTTCGTGATTGAAGTGGTTGTATATTTGACTGTGATAACTGACAAACCTCTGGAGCGTGGCTGCTGTTTTAAATAACTGCATTGCTCGCTCTCGCCGTCGAAACGGTAAGTGTGAGTTTTCACACCGATTATTTGTCCGACCTCCACAAAGCTGTTTATCCGCAACGCCAATCTCACGAAAAGCAGCGCTATAGGATGGTAACTTATCCGTTGTGATGATCTTAGGTGAGCCGTGTTTACGCATTGCTTTTATGAGAAACTTCTTCGCTGCTGCTTTATTACGTCGTTTTGTAACGAAGCATTCAAGAACTTCCCCTTCATGATCAACCGCGCGCCACAAGTAAAAGCGCTCTCCATTTATTTTAACGAAGACTTCATCTAAATGCCATTGCCAGTTTGAGTGTTGACCCGCCCTCTTCTTTCGGATTTCCTTAGCAAATTTTGACCCAAACCGATCTACCCAGAACCTTACAGTTTCGTAGCAAATATCAATGCCGCGTTCATGTAAGATATCTTCAACTTGGCGGAAACTAAGAGGGTAACGTACGTAATACATCACTGCTAAGCGGATAATTTTAGGCGAAGTTTTGAAGTACTTAAATGGGTTTTGTGTTGTCATTCATAAAAATTAAGGGTCAACCAATGGGACGTCAAGTTTGTCTGACAATGCCACAGGGAGTTTAACGAGACTTTCTAACCACCGTTGCGATATCTACACCCAATGCTTTGGCGGCCTTGCGTTTACTGCCGTGTTCTTTGATGGATTGTATAATCAAGTCTCGTTCATATTTTTTCACGATTGATTTTAATGTGGCGGGTGCAGTTTCCGCGTCGGTTGACGGGCTGACCGACAGAACCGCAACGGAAGGCGTATCAGAAACATGTTTTTTGCCCTTAAGATCTTCAGCGGCTTCTCGGGCAGCATCTGGTAGATGTTGAATATCCATCATATCGTCACAAAATATTGCCATGTGCTGAAGAGCATTTTCAAGTTCACGAATATTGCCAGGGAACTCATATCCATCCAAAAACTGCTTACATCTTTTGGTGATGATAAGCTTACGCCCATGTTCTTGTTCGACTTGATCCAAATACCTATGGATTAGAGTATCAACCAAATTCCTTCGATCACGTAGGGGTGGAATAAGTACCTCTACAGCATTCAGGCGAAAATACAGATCAGGCCGGAAAGTTTCCTCTTCCACCATCTGGCGCAAATTGCGATTTGTTGCGCTGATGATGTGTACGTTGGCCTGTTTTGGCTTCGTGCCACCAACTTTCATATAACTGCCGTCGTCCAAAAAACGGAGAATTTTTGATTGGCATGAAATTGGGATTTCTCCAACTTCATCTAGGAACAAAGTCCCCTTCTCCGCGATTTCAATAAGACCTTTTTTCCCCTTAGAACTGGCACCCGTGAACGAACCGGACTCGTAGCCGAACAACTCTGACTCAAACAAAGTATCAGGGATGCTTGCGCAATTTACGTGTACAAAACTTTTACTTCCCCTATTTACACTTTTTTCTAGCGTTCGGGCATACTGAGATTTCCCAACGCCGGACTCCCCGGTAATAAGGATTCTGCATCCGTAATTCCAAGCTTTGACTCCAAGTTCAATGAGCCTCTCCAAATCATCATCAATGACAGCTCTGCTGACTTTCTGGCTACCTTTAGAGCTAGAAGTCAAAGATGAAGAAAAAGCTTCGTCGGGTTTTGCGCCCTGTATGGACTTGTTGAACCTATTCACATTCTTGAAGCATATCATAAACAATATTTTAGTAGTTCGCGGTTCAAAGGTTTGCTTTATTTCGACGATGTAATCAGAACCTTGATAGGACTCTTCGATATAAACCATCGAAGCGTTATTCGCGAACGCCTCAGCCACCCCGTCCATCGGAAACATGCTATCACTTGTTAGGTCGGTGATTGATTTACCTTGGCAGGTATGCCATTCCAATCGGCAGGTCTTTCTAGCTGATGCATTGATCCAAATTATTTTACCGTCTTGACCACACAAAATTAATCCATCATGAAGCGCGTCAGTTGCCACCGCAAAAATAGATGGTAATACGTCAGCACTACCTTCTGGTTTGCCGAAGCTCCCATCAGGTTCATTGTTGTTTTGCTGCGTGAATTTCATGTGTAAAACCCTACAGAGGATGCGTACGCACGTCTAGCCAACGTCACGTTGTGATCCGTTTTTGCTAGCTATACTATCAAACTCCCGATTGATAGTATAGCCGTTACCCGAATAATCGACAGGCCTGAGTGTAATGACCAATCCCGAGTCGGTGCCAATTCCTGACATCGGAGTTATCCATGCTATAAATCGTCTCCGTTCTTTGTTTTTGTGCAGAGATACAATTTCGCACTGAGTATGCGAACCAAATTCTAGGCTTTCTAAATTAGCAAAATCGATCCCGAACTCGAACAAGTTTTCGATTTTGTCATCAAGCGCAAAGTCAATCGGTTGTCCAATCAGTGTCTCGTAAGCCGGATTTGCGCCCTTTAGGCGACGGTCAGTACCCACGATAAGAACTGCTTCGGGGATCGTCGCGAGGACGCCTTGTAACGAACGTTGTTCGCGATTCATTTGGGCTTGCAGTTGGCGGTAATCCGTAACGTCGTGCATCGTTCCCCAAAATCTCAGCAATTTGTCGTCAACGATGTCACTTCGTACACTGTTATCCCCATAAATTGCCTGACCGCCATGTTTGATATCAATGGAAATCGCAGAATCTACGTGAAATTTTTCTTCAATTAGTCCCCGTACATAACGTTCGTTGGCGCGGCTTCTTGGGAAATTTCGGCTTACGGGAATTTTGGAAATGTCAGCGTCAATTGGGATATCATAAAGATTCATCATAGCTTTGTTGCATAGCCGCAAAGAACACCAGTTTTCGAAAATCTGTCTTACTACTTCATTTTCGTCTTCGAGCAAATCCACTGGTTCATGAAACTCGATACACCACATGGCCTCTGTGGATTGATCAATCAGCTTTCGTAAGAAATCAAACTCATCGCCTACAAGCCGAGCTTCAAAATTTGAGTGTTCTTCTCTCTGCGCGCTAATCGTATAGCCCTCTTTGTCAGAATAAACACCACACAGACATGACGCTGATACCGATATGTATTTTCGGTTATTTGCGAGAAAATTGAAGGTCAATACAGAGGACTCATCTCCTATTCCGCATTGGTAAAGCCACTTTTCTAAATTCTTCCGATCTCGTTGCGCCACATATTTCTTTAAGGGCGATTTTGTATTCTCTGCGTCATGAACACCAACGGCATCTGCAAATAATTTGTTACAATTTACAATCCGTAAATCTTTGTCGAGCACTATCATAAATGTGTCTTGGGCGCTCATCATCTACTCCTTTAAAATACTATAGTGCAAATCATCGTGCGCGATACAAATGTGTAGCGCGATACTCCTAAGAGCCCGTTTGAGTTCTGGGTGATGATTTTCTATCAATTTAGCATGTCCACACTGTTAAGGTAATTGAATAGCAACTTCGGTGCGTCAGGGAGCGGATAATAACGCTCGACCAACTCTGGTTGGGAAAATTTGAAATCAACTGCAATCACATCGTGCGTCATCTCGGGATGAAACTGAACGCTCAGCCACTGGTCACCATAATCCAGTGCTGCTGTTGTAAACGCATTCGTAGAGCCTAGCACAGTGGCCTGTGCTGGAGGGACAATCACATATTCCGAGTTTGCGAAGTGAAAAATCGGCTGATCGGACATTCCCTCAAATAGAAAATGCTGTCGCCCAGCTGAACTCAACGTTATCGGAAAGGAGCCAGCAAATGGAGCTTCGTCTAGCCGTTCAACACTAGATCCCAGCATTGAGCTCATCATTTGATGACCTCCGCAAATACCTAACAACGGGCGACCTGTCTTCCGGTATGCTTCAAGCCAAACCATCATATCTTTTTGCCACTGAAACCCGTCATTGATGGAATGATAGCTGCCTCCAAGGATAACAGCATCAATCTCCGATGGATTTGGGATTGGCTCGTTTTTATATGCTCGGACTCCTTGGTATTGTAACTTTGTCAAAACACCCAAAGATCCAAGCAAATCTTTGACCCAATGAACGTCATCTCCAGATTGGCCAATGTCTTTGTACCGAGAGGCCGGAAGGCTTGCATCAGAGCCCGAAAGGGAAATAAACAATAATGATTTTTTCGACATGTTAATCACTCCTTTCAGGTTAATATTAGCCTTTTACCGCGCCGAATGTTAACCCTCGCACCAACCATCTTTGCATAAAGAATATAAAGATCAACACAGGGATACTTTGTATAATTGACGCCGCTGCAACTTGGCCCCATTGCGTCCCAGTATGTTGTGCCAAGGATGGGATCATAACTGGTAATGTTCGCGTCTCTCCGCTTGTTAAAATAAGTGAGAAAAACAACTCATTCCAAGAAAAGATAAGTGCAAAAATCGAAGCAGCTACAAGACCTGGGAACGCCAATGGAAGTGAAATCCTGTAGAACGTTCTGTAAGGATTGCATCCGTCAAGATACGCAGCCTCTTCAACCTCTTTTGGTACATCATCGAAAAACGATTTCATCATCCAGACAATGATTGCCAGGTTGAATGTTGCATGCGCCAGAATGATCGCAATATGCGTATTTGTCAGACCAAGTTTGTCCAAGATCAAATACATCGGAACACCGTAAGCGGCCGGTGGGCCAAGGCGTGTCGCAAGAATGTAGAAAAACAAGTGGTCTCCGGCAAATACTTTGTAGCGGGAAAAACAATAGGCAGCCAGTGTACCGATTGTTACACAAATTATCGTACTGGAAAACCCGATAATGATTGAGTTAGTGAGATAGAGACCAAAATCTTTGTGAAATATCTCCACATAGTTTCCCCATGACGGTTGGAACAACCACACAGGCGTTGTGCTCATAATGTCAGGACGCGTCTTAAAGCTGGTCAAAATAATCCATATGTATGGAATCGTAACCACTGATAGCAAGATAAATAGCGGTATAAAGATTGTTAGTAGGTTAGTTCTCTGTTTCATTGGTCGCCCCCCGAATGAGCATTTTTCTTTTCTTGAATAGTTACCAGTTTATAGAAGGCCGCCGCCACAATGAGTGACATAAAGACAAGAACCAGACAAATCGCAGCGCCATAACCTAAATTCCAAGAGATGAAATTCGTGCGGAATGCGAATGTGGATATCATCTCGGTTGCGTTGCCTGGGCCACCGCCAGTTAGTACATAAACAATGTCAAACACCTTAGTCGCCTCGATTGTACGAAGCAGCAATGCGACAACAATCAACGGTCGCAGAAGCGGTATTTTAACGTGCCAGATGATACGCCACGCTGAAGCACCGTCCAAAGCAGCGGCTTCCATCGGTGACTGTGGCATCCCGGTGAGACCTGCAAGTAGAATAAGAACAATGAACGGTGTCCATTCCCAGGTATCAATCACCATTAAAGCTACAAATGCGCTAAAGCCTTCGGAGAAAATTGTGGTTTCTACGAAGAAACCAAACTGATTTAAGTATGAAGTAATGACACCAATCGACGGCATTAGTAGGAACCGCCAGATCATCCCTACAACCACTGGTGCGGTCATGGTGGGTATCATGATGAGCGTCAATAATATACGGCGACCGTATGTGATTTTTTCAAGCCACAACGCTATCGCCAGACCTAATACGAACTGAATGGGCACGACAACAATAACAAAGATTCCTGTCTGCGCAATTGCGGTAAAAAATTTCTGGTCATCGCCAAGAAGGTTTCTGTAATGATCAAGACCTACGAACTCGCCGCGTTTTCCGATGATAATTAGTGATAACTCTCGCAGACTGTCAATCATCGCAACTATCGAAGGCGCGACGGTAACCACAGCAAGAAAGCTGACAATAGGTAAAATACAGAAGGCAATAAAACCTCGTTCCGAACAGATCCATGCGTAAAATCGCTCTAGCATTCCCATCTCTCGCCTAGCGTCAATCGGTGCTACGGCTTCTGCTGATCCACTTTGTATAGACATTTTGGTTCTCGCACCCTTTAATTGATATTTGGATGGTTAGGTAACGTCCCAGCACAGTAGCGATTGACAAATTTTGTCGATAGCAACAGTGACGTATTGAACGGGACGTTACCCAGTTTTTTATCGATTACTCGAGGATACGATCGACCCGGTCCACCATATTTTGGACGGATGTAGCAGCATCAATATCACCAGCACCTACAGAACTTAGCTCTTCCATCAAGACATCCATCACAGCAACCATCGCAGGATGTTGTGGAACTTCAGCCAATAGATTATTGTCCTCTAGGTATTTGTGGATTTCCATGCTGCCGTACAGGTTCTGATTTCCTGACCAGTCCTTACGAGCCACATTCTTGGTGTTAGGAATCCAACCCTTTGGCGCTGCAATAGTCTGAATTTCTTCAGAAATTGCCCATTGCATGAATAGAAATGATGCCTCTGGATTAGGTGCAGTTGAAGGAACAATCCAAGTCCCAGTGAACGGGAATGATTTGTTACCTTCTGGCAATGGGGTGTAAGAAACATTACCAGCTGACGAACAATCTGCGGCTTCTTCCAAGTAAAATGCTGTATCAGCCCAGCTTGGAGTGCTGAAAACAGTACCATTACAGAAATCGGTATATTGGTTATCCCAATTATATTCTGCATGGCCTGGAGGCGCAAATTTAGTCATTTCAAGCATGAAATTCACCGCATCAATTGCAGCGGTGCCTTTACCAAGAGCGTTGTTCCCATCGGCGTCGATTATTTCACCACCGTTGGCGGCCAATAGCGCCCAGAATACAGACGCAGAGGCAAGGTGGCGTTGAAATGGCATACCTATACCATAAGCATTTTTCTCTAGAACCTTACCTGCTAGGGTTTCACCCTCTTTACGAGTAAAGAACTCAGCCATGTCTTTCCACTGCTGCCAGCTCGCCATATGAGTTACTAGTTCGCCTTTTGGCAATTCATAACCATATTTTGCTTTGAATGCTGAGCGTTCATCAGCATTCTCAAGATAGTCTTTACGAACTACTGGGAACAACGGGATATAGTACCACGGCATAGCAAGCAATTCACCTTTGTACTCGCAACAAAGATCCATATTTTCCTTGATGAAATTGTCCAAATTCAAAGAAGGATCTCTCAGGTCTGGGTTATCCAAAAATTGGTTTAGCGGAAGCGCCCAACCTTGTTCAGCGTAAAGTGCAAGTTGGGTAAAATGGATTTGCGCGGTATCAAAATACGAGCTCTTTGTCAGCATGTCGGTTAGAACCCGCTGAGAAATGTTCAAAAGATCACCGGTTTCAAATGTAACACTTATGCCAGTTTCAGCCGTAAATTCTTTTGACATGTCACGCATTGCAAAACATGCAGGGTAACCCTCGCAAATTACTTTGATTTCCTGCCCCTTGTATGGCGCGGCTGCTTCCCCCAATGACCACGCGCTAACTTCAGTGGCTGCGAACCCGCTAAATCCAACGCTCATTACGAGCGCAGAAACTGCGGCTTTGATGCTCCGTCTGTAGAAAATATTCTTCATATTGATGAACCTCCCATCATCTTGCGGCATCATCACATTCACGATAATACCCCTCTAAAACATGTCTGAAGAACCTTCAGACAAACTTGATTTGATCAAACTCAATTTTGGTTATCACCTGCTTGAAAATTGATCAGTACCCTAAAGTAAGCAATTACTGTGCCACTCTAGCCAACCGCTAAATCCTGCTTAATTCAGGCAAAATGGTCTATTTTAGCGGGCTTTTTTTCACCAAATTTGGCGTGTGATGTAAAAAGTCATCATTGTCTGGGTGATCAGCGAACACACCCATCGGCGGTTTCACATTTTTTGTACTAGCAGCCAACAAAAGCCGTTGTGAGATCAATCTAATATTTGTTCGAGGGCGTCAGCAAACTCAAATAGATCAATCGAAGCACCATAGGTAGCCACATTAAAAATAGGGGCTTCCGTATCAGTGTTGATTGCAATGATAGTATCGACATGTTTCATGCCAAACTGATGATGTACGGCACCTGAAATCCCAAGAGCAAGATAAATGCTACAATTACTAGCAACTTTACCAGATTGCCCAACTTGGTGCGATTTAGGCAACCAACCCGCATCCACGATCGGGCGACTACAACCAAAGACCGCACCCAACTTGTCAGCAAGTTCATTAAAGCGTGGCAGGTTTTCCTCATCCTGGACGCCACGACCGACCGACAATATGAATTCAGCTTTGCTTAGATCGACCCCAGCTTGCGGCGGAATATTGTATTCAACATGTGTACTTTTGCGATCAAGTGTCGAATAATCAATGTCCTGCGTGGTAATCTGCGCCGTGCCTTTGCCTTCAGGCACCTCGAAGGTGGCGCCCCGCAATGTCATAACAACAACACCTTTTCCGGGGAAAGCCGTCTCTAGATTAACCTTATTGCCATAAGCCCCACGTGTGGTCACCAATTCGCCATCAATAACGTCAAGTGCCAGAACATCACTGGCAAAACCACTTCCCAAACGAGCAGCCAAGGCTGGTGCATACGCCATACCGCCAACCGTGTGCCCTATTAGTATTACCTGAGGTCGCAGTTTTTCACCAATCGCGAAAGCGGCCTCTTCGTAGGTCGCCGCATCGAAATGTTCCGAGCCCACATTGACGTTAATCACCTCATCCACACCGAGAAAATTGGCGGTTCCAGTTAATTCGGCGTCGCCTGCCCCAAGGACAGCAACGCTCACGGGGCCGCCAAGTTTATCTTTCAGAGATGAGGCAGCACCTGCCAGTTCTCCTGTGATATCTCGCAACGCGCCGTTGATATGTTCTGCTATAATAAGAATGCCAGACATTGGTTAGGTTCCCCTTTTTTCACGAATGATATTGGCGACAAAGCTCGCAATGTCTTGCGGGCTTCCATCAAGCATCTGAGCATTTTCCTGCTCTGGCGTGTACATGCGCCGTACACTATAGCCTCCGCCGCCCTCAAGCATGGACTCGGCGTCCAGAACTTCAATTGGTAGCTTCTTTGCTTTTTTAATCATTCGCATTGTTGCGTAACGAGGTGTGTTGCCACCTGTCTGAATTGAAAGCAAAGCAGGCACCGGCAGCGATAGAGAGTGACGAACGCCGCCTTCCAACTCGCGGACGACTTCAATAGCGCCGTCCTGAGTCCAATTCAAAGCGACTACAACAGCTGCGTGTGGCAAATCAAGGATCCGCGACAATGCCGCTCCAGTGGCGCCGTGGGCGTGATCGCTTGATTGAACCCCGGTCAGGATGAAATCAGGTTGCTCTTTCGTTGCCACGCCCGCGATACCACGCGCAATCATTAGCGGATCGGCAGAAATCAGTCCGTCATTCCACAGACGAACTGCGCGACTGGCTCCTTTGGCCAAAACTTTTCGCAGGCTTGCGTCAGCCGACTCTGGTCCAATACAAACCGCAACAACTTCGCCACTACCCGCCTTCTCAACCAACTGCAGTGCCTCTTCAAGCGCAGCATCATCCCATTCATTGAGTTCGTGTTCTAAAAACTCCGCCTGAATATCACACCCGTCTGCGGTGAACTCATGCTCATCGCCCAGCACTGCAACATGTTTGATCGCAACCAAGATGCGTAACCCATCTTTTTCCGGCACATCGTAATCAAGCAATTGAGCTGGTGCTAATGGTGCCAAGTTATCCCAATCCATGGGCTGCAGCGCGACTTCGGGTTGTATGGCAATCGGCGCGGCACTCTCAACAACCTGAGTTTTTTCGGCAACTACCTCACTTGGTGCCTGAGAGGTTGGATCCGCTGCGACAGCTTTCAAGGTCGAAACCGCATCTGTTGCAGGCGTATCAGGCTCTGACGGAGGCACCGTCACAGGTGGCAATGCCGGTTGAACTACAGCAAGACTAGCTAGGTTGTTTGTCAGTGCCGTTTCAAGGCGAGCGCTGATGACATCGGCAATTCGCTCGGCAACAGCATCGGTTAAGCGTTCAGCCAAAGGTGGCAAATCAACAAGGCTAATTTCATCAAGCTCGATCGCTTCAGCAACCAGCTCAGCCAAATCTTTGACGGACAGGTCTTTTTCGTGTCCACTGGTTTTTCGGGCATCCTCAAACATTGTCAAATCCTTTGGGCAACAGGTTATAAAGTATTCAATATCCGGTAATTCGGCGGCTTCGTGCATTCGATTTTCAGATGGTTTTTCAGCACCAGGTTCGTCAGGTATCCAGATCCGTCCGCCGCCTGCTCCACAACAAAAAGAATTGCTACGGTTACGTGGCATCTCGACCACTTCACAACCAATAGCTTCAAGGATCGCGCGCGGTGCCTCGTAGCCATCATTAATACGACCAAGGTGACAAGGATCGTGGAACGTAACTCGCTTATTTAGCGGCTTTTTCACCTTCAACTGCCCGTCACGCAGCATGTCGGCCAACAATTCTGTATAGTGGTTGATCGGCGCAACATCACCAAACTCGGGGTATTCGTTCTTAATTGTATTATAGCTGTGCGGATCTGTAGTGATAATCCTAGCAAACGGATTACTGGCCGCCATCTCTGCCAAATTATGCTCAACTAAGCTTTCAAACAAACCCTCTTCGCCTACACGGCGTACATCATTCCCTGCTGTGCGTTCACCTTCATGCAATAGCGCAAAATCAATCCCCCCCGCCTTCAACAGGCGAGCCACAGCTTGGCTGACCTTTTGATTACGCGGATCAAAGGAAGCATAGTCCCCGACAAACCAGAGAATATCTGCTTTCTCTTCGCGAATATCTTTGACCTTGAACTCCAGTTCATTAGTCCAAGCCGACCGCTTGCGCGCGGGCTCACCCATCGAGTTGCCAACATCTGCAATGGTATCGAGCGTAGATTTCAGGTTCGGATCCATCTCACCCTGATCCACCAAGTGACGGCGCATCTGTACGATCATGGCCGGATGCTCAACTCCGACCGGGCAGATATCTTGGCAAGCTCCGCACGAGCGGCAGGACCATATAGTATCAGCGTCAAGTACATCACCAACGAGATCAATAGTTTCGCTAGCGCAGCCTTGTGTTTCGTCATTATGCGTGCGCAGATCCAGAACCAGATCGCGCGGACTTAAAGGATAGCCAGTTGTGCGCGCAGGGCAAACATCGTGGCAACGTCCACATTTCGTACAGGCATCCAAGTTGAGCATGTCTTTCCATGTGAAGTCGCTGATATCGGCGTAGCCGATTTTATCACTGCCCTCATCGTCAGTGTCGCTTTCCTCAGGCACATTGGGAAGCCGTCGAAGAGCTTTCGGATCACGAAGCGCGAGCGAGCCAAGAACCGCTATAATGTGCTTGGCTTTGTACCAAGGAATAGCCGCGGTAAAGGCTAGCGCCAAAATGCCGTGAAACCACCAGTTATAACTACGGATGACCGTTGCGGTTTCGGGAGAAACCCCGAGCACCGACAAAAACTTTGCAACCGCCAGACCAATTGGAGACCAAATCGCCCAATCGACTGGTTCGGACAACAAGCGTACCCCTTCCAGAAGAAAGCCAGTGATCTCGAGGACAAGCAGTGTTAGAAGAAATACCCAATCCTCTACTTGCCAAGCCCTGGCCTTTGGACGTAATTCTGTCTCGCCTCGATAGCTACGCATATAATTGAGCTTGGGAAGCGACCAAGTCGCTCGGCGCAGGATCATGACCAACAGTCCCGCCGTTAAAGCTAGATGCCCAAGATCAAGAAACAGGCTGAACCAAAGATAAAAATTACCCTTCCAAAATGAGAACCCAAAGATCGGTTTGAAGATGTCATAGTCAATAAAAATGATCGACGTGCCTATAAAGGCAATCAGGAAACCAAAGAAAATTCCAGCGTGTGCATATCCGGCAATAAGGTCGCGCTTTCGCACTGTACGGTGTGTAAAAACTGATACCAGCATGGTTTTGACACCCTGCCACAAATCAAACTCAACAGTTAGCGAGGCACCACGGCGATATTTGGCATAATGTCGCCAGCAGCCATAGAGGAATATAGCAATGGCAGCTGTTCCTACAACATAGAACAACAGAATTCGTGCGCCATCTAAGGACCAAAAAAGTTCACGCGTCTCCAACGCTAAACCTCCCTAAAGGAGCGATATTTCACCCCGAAAAGACCGATTTTCCCAGCCTTTCCGAAGAGAGATATCGCATCAAGATTTGGGCAAGGTGGCATTTTAGTCGACTTCGACTTTCGGCCGCTCGTCACCCAATTTCGGATAGGTTTCATGACCCCAGATTTGCCGTTCGCGGATATACGGGAGTGGGTATTGAGGATGCGGTGAGTCGATTTCGCGCCCCATTCTGTGTCCGTCCCAGATAGCATTCATCAGATGGCGCGGCACATAGCAGTCACCTGTCTGATAGATACCTTCGATATCCTCTTCTTCCCACTCTGACTTACGCTCAACAAGTTCACGATAAAGAGAATCGTTGGATACACGCGACGTCACAATGATCAGTGCATCACATTCCATAGGCTCAGTGGTGTCCGACATCTTGCGTCCCCACTTGTCATCTCCTAGATCGAACAGATCAGAGGTATCACGATATGTGTAGAACAGGTTCAGCTGGTTATCTTCGTAACTGTCAGCCCAATAATTCACCCGATGTTTGATACCTTTTTCATTCATCATCCGCTTGTTATTCGCCATCTCCATGGTGAACTGCGTGAACTGTACGATATCGGCATGGTTGGTAATTAGGGTCACCTCTTTACCCAAATCAACCGCGAGTTCCGCCATAGAGATGCCAGTGAAATGGCCATCCCCATCCAAGACGACAACTTTTTTGCCCGGAATTTTTTTGCCAGCCATAATTTGTTCTGGTGTTAGCACATTGGGTTTAGATGCATCTGCGCCCGGAATAGTCCGATGACTTTCTGCGCCCATACCCTGCGTAGACCAATGGGCTCCGGTGGCAATCACCACTTTATCAGCACCATATTCCAACACATCGTCCGCACTCATCTTGCCAACGCCCAAATGTACTTCGACATTTTTCAGCATATTCAACTGGGTTTGGCGATACGTGATAACGCGACCATATTCAGAACAGCGCGGGAAACGCGCAACATCTTTCCAGTGACCGCCCAATTCAGAATCGGCTTCACGCAAGTGAACATTGTGACCACGCTTGGCCATGACAATGGCGCATTCCATACCGGCCGGCCCAGCACCAACAACCAAAATTTCGCTCGGTTCTTTAACCTTGTCAAATTTTTCGGGGTGCCAGCTACGACGATATTCTTCACCTGCAGTCGCGTTTTGCGTACAATAAAGCAGCGCTTGCTGCTGCATGCGCGAAACGCACATATTGCAACCAATACATTCGCGAATTTCATCTGTGCGTCCTTCGGAAATCTTGTTGGGCAGGAATGGGTCGGCAATCGACGGACGTGCCGCACCGATGATATCACACTGGCCAGAGTTAATCGCTTCGACCATATCATCAGGGCTGGTGAAACGGCCATTGCTCACCACGGGGATGTCTTTACCAACAATAGCTTTCACGTCCTTCACGAACGGACGCATCCAGTTGGTTTTACGGAAACGAGAGCTACCAGCATCCTCGCCCCATTCTTCGTAGTCACCAATTTTTAGCGCCCACAGATCGACAACGCCTTCTTTCGCCATCAGTTCCACAAAACCAAGGCCATCTTCGTGGTGCTGAATACGATGATCGCCGTTGATCGTGTCAGTTTCAAAACGTGTTGTAACCGCAACCTCATCGCCAACCCGCTGCTTCAGCGCGGTCATTAGTTCGATGTAAAAACGCGACCGATTTTCAAGAGAGCCACCATATTTATCAGTCCGATGGTTATAGCGCGTTTCAAGGAACTGCATTGGCAGGCAGCTATCGCCGCCAGAAACTTCTACATAGTCAAAGCCAGCACGCACAGCACGCTCCGCGGCAAGGCAATACATTTCGATAAAACGCTTGATGTCATCATGACTGGCTTCAGCCGCATAAACATTACGATCCGAAAAAACATTTGAAGGAAGGCTTGTTGGTGCACGGGGAATTTCACGAGATTCCAGTCCTGGTGAGTGCAGACCGTTATAGGTCAGCTGCACGCCCGCAAGCGTACCGTGTTTGTGAACCTCGTCACACATCTTGCCTAGGTTGATGACATCGCCTTCGTCCCACAGACGCGCTAAGTCCCAAGGGTACTCATCCGCTTCGGGATGAATTGAGCAGGCCTCCGTACAGATGGCGGCCCAGCCGCCTTCAGCTTTCATCGCCCGAAAATAAGCCTGTGTTCCGGGTTTCTCAACGCCGTAACCGGTGCAATGCGCCGATTGCCAGAACCGGTTGCGCATCGTTTTAGGACCAAACGAAATCGGTTCGAACAAAATATCATGTTTCGGATTTCTAGCCAATTTAATACCTCCATCATCGCCCAAACGTTAATTGGGTGTCAGGTAATTTCCCGACAATTACTTGGCATTACAGCGCCCGCTATTCGGGCATTATCACTGCAACCTGCTTCAAATATCAGCAAGTATCGTGCCAGTTTGGTGAGATGGTTAAATATCGACCTGCATGAGATTCAATCAGCCTATGCTGGGTATATGATAGCAAGCAACGAAATTTAGAGGCGATTGCACTCAAATGCACCAATTCCGGTGCCAATTGTGATGCACGTGATGCGAAATTTAAGTCGCCACTCAACCATAATGCAATTTCGCATCACGGCACAGCACACCTCAAAGTAGCTGATCAATCCAGTGTGCGGCGATTACACATCAGCACACAATGTTTAGTTAAGATACTAACAGCAAGATTTTGGTTCAAGTCACCCATGATCTGCTGGATTTCTTGAGCGTTCAGCTTCTGGCACGGGTTTTGCTATCAATTATGTACAACACTTTCTGATTGGTCGGATACCGGTCAACTCACATATGACGGGGAAAACGATCATGACCGGTAACATTAACATATGCACCAAATGTCATCATCACCGGCGCATTCAACTGTCAATACAGAAACCCAAGTTCTGATGGCCGTTTATATGCATAGCTATCCTGTTGAAACCCGAACTAGGCTCCTAATTTTCCACACCGTGAACGACCCAGTTTTCACGAAAACCAAGGGGATTTAAGAATGGCTACGAAAATTGACAATGTTTTAGCCAAGTTGCCCGAAGCAATGGTCACAACAGATCAAGATGTCATAGAAGGATACCTCTTGGATTTTCGCGCCAAATATCACGGTGTGACACGAGCAGTTCTGCGTCCGAAAACCACCGAAGAGGTCTCGCTTTGTGTACGTATTTGCCGCGAATACAAGGTACAGTTGATCCCTCAAGGCGGCAACACTAGCTACTGTGGATCAGCAACCCCCGACACATCAGGAAATCAGTTATTGCTCTTATTTGAACGCCTTAACAAAATTCGCGAGGTTGATGTTAACAATCGATCGGTGACCGCAGAAGCGGGTGTAGTCCTTAGCAATTTGCAGGATGCCGCCGAAAACCGCGACCTGCTGTGTCCTTTGGCACTAGGTTCGCACCAGTCTTGCCAAATCGGCGGAAATATCTCCACCAATGCAGGCGGTGTGAATGTGTTGCGATATGGCATGTCACGCGATCTTGTTCTCGGATTAGAAGTGGTTCTTCCCGACGGTCGCATCCTCGATACCCTGTCGCCACTTCGCAAAGACAACACCGGCTATAGCACAGATCAGCTTTTTATCGGGGCCGAGGGAACGTTGGGGCTAGTGACTGCCGTCTCTTTGAAGCTAGAACGCAAACCCAATCAGATTGTTACTGCATTCTTAGCTTGTTCTTCAGTGGACGATTTACCGGTTTTATTTGATCGTATTCAAGTCATGACCGGAGATGCTGTATGCTCTTTTGAATATATTTCGGATCACTCACTTGATTTGTTACTTATTTCCAAACCCACGCATCGCCACCCACTTGAAACACGCACTGAACATTATGTGTTGGTCGAGATATCCACTTCATCATCGTTTCTACCAATTGAGGATGCGTTTCAGGAGGTGCTTGAAGATTTTTTTGCAAATGGACTGGTTTTGGATGGCACAATTGCCGCCAGTGAAGGGCAACGCGCTGCATTATGGGAACTGCGAGAAAGCATTCCAGAAGGCGAAACACTACAAGGTGGATCCGTCAAGCACGATATAGCAGTGCGTCGGTCTTTGGTTCCGGATTTTATAACTAAGGCCGCAGCCATCCTTACGGAAAATGGAAACGGTGCGCGCCTATCTATCTACGGACACGTTGGTGACGGCAATATCCACTTCAATGTTCTGCCAGCGACAAAGAACACTGACATCGACGCAGTTTGGATCGACATGAATCTATCGCCTCGTATTTACGAATTGGCCAATGAAATGGGTGGCACTTTTAGTGCCGAATACGGCTTAGGTCAGGCCAAGCTAGACCTGAATGATACATATGGGAATCCAATAAAAACTGATGTGATGCGGCAGATGAAAATGACTTTTGACCCTGAAAATTTGTTCAACCCAGGTAAAGTAGTCATCCTCTAATGCCGTGCACCTTCAAAAAGTTTGGCGCGATTGTCCACTCTATCATCGAATTAAAACCCGCGGTTCAATTCCACGCTGGGAAATCAACACTATCGAACGCCACCTTCAGGCCAAGTTTCATCCAACATAGGAGACATTAAATGCTACAGTACAATCCTGATAAAATCGCAAAGAGCGATCTGTTTATTGAGAAAAACTTAATCGGCGGTGAATGGGTGTCTGCCCAAGATGGTGCAGTGATCGAGGTCGACAATCCTTCTACAGGAGTTGTGATCGGCTCAGTTCCCAATTGCGGCGCAACTGAAACAGCAAAGGCTATTGAGGCGGCGGAACAAGCATTTCCGGAATGGAGCCGTAGGACGGCCTCCGAACGTTCTGCTCTCTTGGAACGCTGGCATGACCTAATGCTGCAAAACCAGGACACTCTTGGCGCGATTATGACTTTGGAACAGGGTAAACCTATTGCCGAAGCTACCGGCGAAATTCGATATGGGGCAACCTTTGTGAAATGGTTCGCAGAAGAAGCCAAACGGACATACGGTGAGACAATCCCAGCCACTACAGCCGGGCGTAAAATTATCACACAAAAACAGCCCATAGGTGTAACGGCTGCAATCACGCCGTGGAATTTCCCCAACGCTATGATCACACGTAAAGCCGCCCCTGCTCTTGCGGCCGGATGTACGATAGTTATCAAACCATCTGAAATGACCCCTTTCTCAGCACTAGCACTTGGCGTTTTAGCTGAGCGAGCTGGCATTCCTGCGGGTGTCATTAACATTGTGACAGGTGACCCAAAGAGCGTTGGCGGCACGATAACTGCGAGCCCAGTTGTTCGCAAACTGTCCTTCACAGGCTCAACACATGTGGGCAAAATATTGATGGAACAGTGCGCAGGAACCATCAAACGTCTAAGCCTCGAATTGGGCGGAAATGCCCCGTTTATTGTATTTGATGATGCAGATATTGATCTCGCCATTCAAGGTGTAATGGAAAGCAAGTTCCGCAACGGCGGGCAGACCTGCGTCTGCGCCAATCGCATCTATGTACAATCTGGTATCTATAAAACATTTGCAAAGCGCCTAGCCGAATTGACTTCTAAAATGACGGTTGGCGATGGTTTTGAACCAAACACCGATATTGGCCCGATGGTCAATGAGGGCGCCTTGCAAAAAATTGAGGCCCACATAGAAGACGCAACAGCCAAAGGGGCAACCTTGGTTGTTGGAGGCACGCGGGTAAAAGAAGGCTCACGTTTGATCAAACCCGCTGTAATAACGGGTGCAACAAACGAGATGATATTAGCCAAAGAAGAAACTTTTGGTCCCGTTGCACCCCTATTCCGCTTTGAGACCGAAGAAGAGGTAATTGCATCTGCTAATGACACGCCTTTTGGGTTGGCGGCCTATCTGTTCACCAAAGATTTAGCGCGCAATTTCCGAGTTGGTGATGAACTCGAAGTTGGAATGATTGGGCTCAACGTTGGTGCCTTTGCAACCGAGGTTGCGCCGTTTGGCGGAGTCAAACAATCTGGTCTGGGACGTGAAGGCTCACATCACGGCATCGACGAATTCCTAGAGATCAAGACCTTCCATATTGGCGGTCTTTAAAGAGCGTTTCTGAACCAAGTCACATTCAAAATAGTCATTTACCTGCTGATCACAGTGGGTGAATGCGCCCAAGTTAATATGCAGACGTTAGGCCTTTCTTCTTGCATTAAAGTAACGATATTGACCAACGTTACTTGTTTTGAAACCCTTCGACAATGACAATCCCTTATTCCAATGCTAAAAAAAAGCCCACAGATAACTGTGCTAGTAGGGGAGAATATTTAAGAGAATGGTTACTAACTTGGGTTTAGAAACCAGAAATGAATTGGTAATCAGAGCACCGAGATTACGTTGAACCTCGGACAAGCTCTTAGACCATCCTTCACGGCAGTTGTATCAGGAAGAACTGCCAGTCTATGAACGACCCGTCTGGTGCACCAACAAAGTTTCCTGTCATGATACCAGTGGCGCCGGCAAATTTTCCTCCGCCCCCAGTGATGTAACAAGATGCCGATCCATAGGAATGGCCCTCAGGCAGAGGATGATCTCCTGCCGGTGCTTGGGTGGTAACATCCACGTAGCTGTCGATACCGGTAAAAGTAAACCGGCCAGACTCCCACATTTGTTCATTTTGAACAAATGCGCGAGTTTCCATGATGACCTCGCCTTCTGGTGCTTCCAGAACAGCACCACCGGGCATTTTCAGACCTTCTGGCGCAGGCACAGCTACACCAGTACCATTTGCCAGACCAAAGCCGGCTGAGTTGCCCAGCTCTGTCATTTGACCAAGCATGCATACGAGCGTTGAGTAAGTTTTCATCTTATTTCCTCACTATTATTTGAGGGTTAATTGAATTCTGAACAGTATTTCGTCAGAGCTTATAAATCAGCAAGTGCCTTACGGAATGCCACAATAATTTCGTCTGCTTCGTCCATGTTCAAAACAATCGGTGGCATGAATTTAATCGTCGGAACACCGACCTCACATACGCTGTGACAGAGCACACCAAACTTAAAGAGGTTGGAATAGACTTGGCGCGCAATATCCAGATCAAAAATGCTTACAGACTGAATACCGCCCAATGTGTGCACGGGGCCCACTAGGTTGTGATGCTCTTCACCAATTTTTTGGAATTCAGCGCAAAGATATGCTGACACCTCGTTGATGTGTTCCAGCATCTCAGGCTGGCTCACTATGTCCAAAACCTTCAAGCCTACCAAACAGCTGATCTCATTGCCGCCGAGGCTTGATAAATACGCAAAGTCATGTTGGTTCATACAGGTTTCATAAATATCGGCCGTCGTGACAACAGCACTGATCGGATAGAGACCTCCAGAAAGACCTTTTCCTGTAATAAGGAAATCAGGCTTTATGTTATAGTGCTGGCTTGCCCATAATTTACCTGAACGACCAAGACCGGTACGTGTTTCATCGATTATGAACAAAATGCCACGCTCGTTACAAAGTTTGCCAATACCATTCAAGAATTCTTGGCTTGCAAAGGCAAAGGACTCATAACCCATCGGTTCAAGAAGGATCGCAGCGACATCATCCGTCATGGCTTCGGCTACATCCTCAAGATTACCGTATTCCTCAAAGAACTTGATAGAGTTTTGTGGAAGGTTGTAGTGATCAATCACGCCTTCCACATTAGATCCTGTCGCCATAGCCGCAAAGCCACTGTGACCATGGTAACCGTGCTGATACGCAAGAATTTTATTGCGGCCTTCGCCAGCCGCACGCAAAGCAAACATCGACGCGAGGTCAACCGACAGCGTCGCGCACAACGTGAACACACTGTGGGTCAGTTCATCCGTTGGCGACAATTCCGCAAGACGATCTTGCAATGCAAGGTATGGCGCGTTTGGGACGCTCCACAAGCCAGTATCACGGCCATCGTCAAGTGCTTGGCGAAGGGTCGCAAGAACCTCAGGGTGCCTATGGCCAAGTGAGTGAACACCACCTCCAACACCACAGTCGATCACTTTGTGGTTGCCTTCAAGGTTCCACATGTAAACGCCCTCGCGTTTACCGATTACAAAATCAGCACCTTTGGCTCTTTGGCGCTGTGCATTCGACCTCCAAGATCGCGAAATGTATTCATCAAGAAGTTGCCCACTTGTTTCGAATTTGGGTTCAAAACTCATCTAAATTCTCCAGTCTTAATTTTGAGGATGTCTTCGTTGTCTAGTATTTCAAAATCCCACACCTTTGAAACAATGCGCCATTTGCCGTTTTGCTTCAGAAGGGTGATCTCATCGGTAAAGAGTTTGGGTAGAAACACTTCACTCACGCGCAGATGAGCCGTTGTCTCGGTGGGAATGGTAATTGAAAGCACAGCGTCCTGTCGCGGGGCGTTTCGGGAAGCAGGAGTTATTCTGTTGCGCACCACTTCCAGATAGGGCTTAAGCCCCAAGGTCACATACTCACCACCGCCAATGCAATAAAGGCGTGCGTCCTCGTGAAATATCTCGGCAAAGAGATTGGTATCTCCAGTATAGATTGCGTCAAAATATTTCTGTGCCACGTCAAGTATGGCTCGAAACTCTTTAGGATTGCTCATGTTGTTTTCCATGTTTGGCCACCTTGCTCCTTCCACCACTGGGGAAAGCTGAGGAGGCAAATGATTTCTGCTTTAGTCGGTGTATATTCGTTTACCATCGTCAAAATCGAAGGCGAATATCCGTTCGGTCGGGACAGTCATTGTAATCTCGTCACCAACATTGAAGTCTTTTACACGCGGCGATTTGACGACGAATGCGGGGCCGTCAGAGTCCAAGTACAATATTGTCTCTGATCCAAGATGCTCGATAGAGCGGATCACAGCCCGGCCAATTTTGTCATTTGCAGCAACATGCGCCAGTTGGATGAACTCGGGGCGAACGCCAAACTTCATTTTACGCGCTGCACCATCGAACTGGCCAGTTGCCAACGGCAAGGAAAAGCCGTTCGAACGAACAATCGGTGAGCCACCCTCATCGACGATCTCACCATCAAAGATGTTCATCGCAGGTGTGCCGATAAAACCGGCAACAAAGACACTGTTGGGATCATCATAGATCTCAAGCGGGGTACCAACTTGCTCGATAACACCGTTGCTCATAACAACAATCCGGTCAGCCATGGTCATAGCTTCGGTTTGATCATGGGTCACATAGATCATAGTTGCGTCCATGCTGCGATGCAGCTTGGTTATTTCGTCTCGCATGACGTGACGCAGCTTCGCGTCCAGGTTTGACAGCGGTTCATCAAACAAAAACACTTGTGGACTCTTGACCATTGCACGGCCCAAAGCGACGCGCTGCTGTTGACCACCAGAAAGATTCTTCGGGCGCCGCTCGAGCAGATGATCAATCCCAATAATCTTTGAAACTTCGTCAATCCGTTTATCAATGATCGATTGGTCAACTTTTTTCAATTTCAACGAAAACGCAAGGTTTTTGCGAACTGTCATATGCGGGTAAAGCGCGTAAGATTGGAACACCATTGCGATGTCTCGATCCTTACCCGAGACATTGGCGACATCCCTGTCCCCGATCATCATCCGACCCGCAGTGATAGTTTCCAAACCTGCGATCATGCGCAAAGTTGTAGTTTTCCCACAACCGGACGGACCAAGCAGTACAACAAATTCGCCCGGATCAACTGAAAGATCGATCAATTTAACAGCCTCGAAGGCACCATAGTTCTTTGTCAGATTTTCTAATACAACTGATGTCAATTGAACGCTCCCAAGAAGATTAATTCGGCGGCAACAAATATTGAAGTGCCCCAGAATCTTATTTCACCTGAGGTGAAAATTTTATATTTAGTGTTGAGCACGCCTAGACCAATGATCATCGGCATACAGAATAGATATACGATTATATGAAAGGTCATTGTGACCCCTTACCTGCGATACGGTTCCAGATTAGCTCTGAAATCATCGCGACAAACGGCAGGACAACCATACAAACAAGTACGATATAGGTGGGACTTGTACCAACCGCCGCCATATACCCCCCAAATATGAGTACTAGTGCTCCGTAGGTAAGAACCCAAAGAACTCCTATGATACTTTCTCGGTCCATATCTCCTCCGTTATGGTTATCTCTTCAAAAGCCAGTTCCCGGCTTCGGTTTCAGCTCTCATATGGTTTAGTAGCAAGCCCCGTGCCAGTTCATCCAACCGTCTATTCAAAACCCTTATTTTCATTGATTTTCCAAGGTTTCGATCAACTTGCATTTAGGAATGCCGCTAATGGTAAAATGAAACTGTGTTTGCTCGCTGCATACGCGCATCAATGTATTCAAATGATGCATTGTCCTTTATGCGCGTTTCCTTTGAGCCAGTTATCGACGATCCAATTTTGAGTGTGACCTGTTAAACAGCCACGGCAGCGGCAATGGCCTTGCCTAAGCTCTCGGTATCAGAATTACCGCCCATATCGGGTGTCAGTTTTGCTGTATCTTGTAACGTTGCTTCCACCGCCTCTTCTATGGCACGGGCTGCATCATTGTGGCCCAAATGATCAAGCATCATTGCACCCGACAAGATTTGCGCGATCGGATTGGCGATGCCCTTGCCGGCAATATCTGGCGCGGAGCCATGCACAGGTTCAAACATAGATGGAAAGTTGCCTTCTGGATTGATGTTCGCAGACGGAGCAATACCAATGGTTCCAGCAACCGCTGGCGCCAGATCCGAAATTATGTCGCCAAAAAGATTACTGCCAACCACCACATCAAACCAGTCAGGATGCAAAACGAAATTCGCTGTCAGGATATCTATGTGATACTGGTCGGTGCGAATATCTGGATACTGTTCTGCCATATTGGCGAACCGTTCGTCCCAATAGGGCATGGTGTGAATTATGCCGTTAGATTTGGTTGCCGACGTAACATGTTTGGCATCACGTTTGCGCGCCTCGTCAAAAGCATAGCGCATAACACGATCCACCCCTTTGCGGGTAAAAACGCTTTGTTGCACAACGACTTCTTCATCGCTACCTTCATAAAGTTTTCCGCCAATGTCCGAATATTCACCTTCATTATTCTCACGAATTATAAGAAAGTTGATATCCTCAGGACCTCGATCGCGTAGCGGCGAACTCATCCCTTTCGGTAATTTCACGGGGCGTACATTGATATATTGCTGCATCTCACGCCTTATCGGGATCAGTAACCCCCATAAAGATATGTGATCAGGTACATCTGGAAATCCCACCGCCCCAAGGTAGATCGCATCATATTCACGCAATTTATCAAGCCCGTCTTCAGGCATCATGCGGCCAAGCTCGAGGTAAGTTTCACAACTCCAATGAAATGTTTTCCATTCAATCTCAATTCCGAAACGTGCTGCAACAGCGTCCAGAACTCTTGTGCCCTCGGGCATCACTTCTTTGCCGATGCCATCACCGGGTATGCAGGCGATTTTATATTTTACCATTAGATAGTGACCTCCTGATCACGCTACAGTTTGCACTATGCGTCTTAACCGCGGCCTCACCTTTTAGAGTCCTGCGTAAATTTTCATCATCCCTCACCTTTGCGCCCCCAAGCATTCTAGATGCATGGAGGCGCAGGGAACATGTGATGCGTCATGTTTGGTGACCGCAGGTACCGACATGGGAAAATATGCCGTTGACCTGAAGCCTTCCAATGCGCCGGATTATCTAAAATCGGAGGGCGCTGAGTATCACGCGTTCGTTCAGGTGCGATCCAAAGCTGCTATTCAGGCAGTTTGATCCAAGTGACTTTCGCCTCGCAGTATTTATCGAGAGCAGAAAGTGACCGGTCACGACCGATGCCGGTTAGCTTGTAACCGCCATGCGGCACGGACATATCGCCTGCATCGAAACAATTGACCCAAACCGCGCCAACTTTCAGCGCTTTGGCCATGGAATGCGTTGTGTTCAGATCATTGGTGAAGATCGAGGCACACAGACCATAGCATGAATCATTGGCTATATTGATGGCTTCTTCGGTATCCTTAAAGGTGATCGTTGAGATCACAGGGCCAAAAATCTCTTCCTGAGCGATGGTCATCTTATTGTCGACCTCGTCAAAGATCGTCGGTTCAAGGAAATATCCGCCGGTTTCGGTGAGGATACGGTTGCCGCCGGTCGCGATCTTCGCACCCTGACTTTTGCCAGAATCAATATAGTTCATGATGCGGTCAAGTTGTTTGCCGTCAACAATAGCGCCATTGTTAGATGTTGGATCCAGCGGGTCACCAACTTTGATGCCTTTTGCAATTTTGATCGCTTTTTCAAGCACCTCATCTTTTACCGATTCATGCACAATCATGCGCGACAGTGCATCACAGCATTCGCCCATATTGTAGAACGTGCCCCAAGCAGCGACTTCAGCAGCCAAATCAAGATCGGCGTCTGGCATAATAATCGCTGGTGATTTGCCACCGCATTCCAAGCTTACTCGTTTCATGTTCGAGTCAGCTGAGTATTTAAGGATTTTGCGGCCAACAGCGGTCGATCCTGTAAAGGAAATACAGTCAACATCGGGGTGCAAACTTAGCGGCTCGCCCACAGCATCTCCGTACCCAGTTAAGACATTCAAAACACCATCAGGGATACCTGCCTCTGTTGCCAACTCAGCAACTCGGATCGAAGTAAGCGGCGTCAATTCAGCGGGTTTCAAGATCATTGAGTTGCCAGTCGCCAAGATCGGGCCTAGCTTCCAGGCTGCCATATACAACGGAAAATTCCATGGCATGATCGCCGCAACAACACCCAAAGGTTCATGGGTGGTGGTGCCAACGGCAAATCTACCTGTCGGAGACACTTTGCCATAAACCTTGTCGATCGCCTCGGCGCTCCAACGGATCGCATCCAACGCAAGCGGAATGTCGACCGTGTTGCTGTCCGTGATGGTTTTGCCCGTGTCAATTGTTTCCAAGATCTCTAGCTCGGTCGCATGCGCTTCCATCAGATCAGCCCAACGCAGAAGGATTTTCTTGCGATCTGAAGGCTTCAGATTGGCCCAACGGCCATCTTCAAAAGCCTTGCGTGCGACAGCAACAACGCTATCGACATCCTCGGATTCGCAAAAAGGGATTTGTGTGATCGTCTTGCCATTGGCCGGGTCGATACAGTCGTAAGTTTTGCCACTAGCAGCATCAACAAACTTACCATCAACATAACATTGATTGCGGATCGTCAAACCAGCCGTTTTGGCTTTAATTTCGTCAAATGTAAAATTCATCGTCATGCTTTGCACTCCATTCAAAAATTGTTTGGGCTCCCAGAATTGACCACAGTTCAAACTCAGATGTCAGAGTGGTAGAGCAACAGATCATTCGATGCGTTACGCCATTTACTCTGGCCCATTTCATTCGCCTCCTCAGAAATAGGCAAGAAGCGTGCCACCAATTTTCGTGGCTAAAAATTCAATGAAATATGGGACAAAAACTAATTTGACCAAAAAGCATCCTATCGATCTGCATCAATAAGTGTCACCGATGCGACCTAGCATCAGTTTAATACTGCGCAGTCCGACAGAGCATTTGCGCATGGAATACATTTGCACAATATCTGTAGAACCTTAGGTAATATTGGTGATCAATTGTGGTTTAGCTGGGCGAATACCCGCATTGTGTTGACACGTCTCGTTTGAAATGCTCGGGGCTTGCTGCTGGATCAACTTTAGATTTGCTTTTTGACGGCGCCTCTGGACAGATGAAGCAATACCAAGCGCTTCACGATATTTTGCGACCGTCCGTCTGGCGATGTCGATGCCAAACCTGTTCAACAGTTCCGCTATCCGATCATCTGAAAGGATTGATTTGCTGTCTTCATCGTCAATCATTTCTCGGATGCGTTGGCGTACGGACTCAGCGGAATGTGCATCACCATCTGCATTGGAGGCAAGCGCAGTAGTAAAGAAATACTTTAACTCAAAAGTACCGCGTGAAATATACATATATTTATTTGACGTCACACGGCTGACTGTTGACTCATGCATCCCGATTTTATCCGCGACCTCTTTCAATTTCATGGGCTTCAGATGCTGTACGCCGTGAATCAAAAATGCACGTTGCTGACGGACTATTTCGCGTGAAACCTTAAGGATTGTCTGCGCTCTTTGATCAAGGTTTTTGACCAACCAATTTGCATCGTTAAGACAATTGTTCAAAAACAGTTTATCTTCTTCGTTGGTCGCGCTTTGTGCAACATGTGCATAATATTGATTATTTACCAAAACCCTTGGAAGGGTTTGACTGTTCAGTTCCACATGCCACGACCCATCATCGCCTTCTCGTACGTAAACATCGGGTACCACTGGCTGAACCACACCATTGTCGTATTCAGATGCCGGACGCGGATTGCAGCCGTGGATATCCGATATCATTTCGTGAATATCTTCGCTGTCGGCGTCAAGAAGTTTCATAAGGGCGGCATAATCGTGTTTTGCCAACAATTCGAGATTGTTTAACAGCTTCTGCATGACTGGATCGAGTCGGTTCTTTTCTTTCAACTGGATGGTAAGACACTCACGTAAATCTCGAGAAAAAACACCGACCGGGTCAAATTTTTGAACGGTCGAATGCACTTCTTTGACGACCTTAACATCAGCGCCCAAGGTATCGGCGATTTGGTCAAGTTCTTGAGTTAGATAGCCTGATCGGTTCAGTGAACCAATCAAATGCGCGCCGATTAAACGCTTTATGGGATCCAAAATCTCTAGGTAGAGCTGTTCAGTAAGAAGATCATTCAGGGTTTTTTCGCTACTAAGCACCGCCTCAAGATTAAATCCTTCTCCGAGTGGGGTTGAACTGCCCTGCCCCGTAGAAGACCATCCAGCTTGCACTCCCTCCGCTGCTTCACGCGAAGCTTTATCTGCGCGCGCTTCATCAGCGTAGACACTCTCCAATGCAGCATCAGACTGCTCAATATTCGCAGCTCCATTGCCATTCTCGCCCAGAACAGTGGCTACATCTTGTTTGCTGGAACCATCTTTGGCGGCAGAGTCTTCGATTGCGGAGGTAGCCTCGCGTCCAGAACCCGATGCGTCATCGGCATATCTCTCAACCATAGTATCGGAGTTTTCGAGCAACGGGTTACGTTCCAACTCAGCCACAACAAATTCATTTAATTCGAGATTATTCATATGAAGCAACTTGATCGCCTGTTGTAATTGCGGCGTCATAACTAGATTCTGGGTTTGGCCCTGCCCCAGTTCAAGATTTCGCTTCATTACCATAATCTAGCGTTCCAAACTGGCGCAACTTCAACGCTTTTCTCTGTTAGCACAGGTACAAAAAAAGCAATTTTCGTCAGTTCTTTTTCCAATTTTTCGCCTCCCTCGCTCAAAATCTGGAATTGGGACAAATGCCCAACGACTATTTGGTACTGCAGGCTCCGATAATCAGATCCTCATCGTCACATAATACTTAAGATGCAATTTTCGTGCCAATTATACAATTTCCTTAAAAAACAAGGCTTATAAGCATCTACCTATCAACAACTCGACTGCATAAATATTTAGTGATGCGTTTATAAGGCAAGAGCAACATATTGATGCAATTCTGCATAAATATGTTTATTTTAGCAACTCATGATCAGCTGAACGAATATTAGTCGGATTAGGTGGCGTTATTCTTATGGCACAACAATTGCTCACCCTAATTAAGCGGGGACTTTGTATCGCTGCCTAAAAGTGAGAATGAATATGTCCAAATATCAAATTACAGACTCCGATCTGGTGTACGCGGCAGAATTCAAAAAACAGCCCTTTGGACACCAAAGCCCAGGGTTGCAGCGCATTCTGAATGTCCTACGTGGTGGGCCCGTTGAAGGAAAATATATCTTGATAGTGCTTGAGCCCTACAAGCGGTGGGCACTTGGACAACTGTCCGCAAATCGCGGCACCCCGGTAAAAGTCGTGGCGGGGTACAAATTTACAGATTTAGACGATGCTGAATGGACGGTTTTCAAGCTTCGATGGAAAGAACAAACAGGCAAAGACCTGAATTTGTAATCCCGATTGCCAAACACAGCGGAGAACATAAAGGAAGTGCATAATATGATCGGATTATTGGGATATGCGGATCGCATCAGCGCAAGGCCGGGTGAAACGATCCAGATTATGGTCAGCACCGACAGTTTGGATAGCTATGATGCTGAATTGGTGCGCATCATTCAAGGTGATGTAAACCCAGACGGCCCGGGCTATGAGGAAGAAGTGATCCCCCATGATTTAGGCGGCTCTTTCACGGGCCGCTTCCAGCCAATAAATCTTGGCTCATATGGTGTAGTTGAGGACAACTCAACTTTTGCAAATTTGAAATCATTTGGAGTTCTTGCAGCCGTGTGGCCGACCTTGCCGGGTCAAGGCTGTCAGGTGATCTTAAGCCGTCAAGATCCTGTAACTGGGGTTGGTTTCCAGGTAATGCTCGATGAATTTGGGGCGTTAGCAATCGAAATACAACCCAAGGGTGGCAAGTCAACGATCTGTTCCACCGGTCACGCGCTTGCGAAGGAAATCTGGTATGCTGTCACAGCCAGCTATGAAGCTGAAACTGGCCGACTTACTGTCGGCCAAGTGCCCCTACACACTCATCCCGGCGTGGAAGGCATGGTAACCAAAAGCTGCGCTACCAACCCAAACCTTTCTCAAGATACTGTAAAGGCACCCATCATGTTGGCAGCTCAGCGAACATCGGGCACAGCCTCTAAGCATCACTTCAACGGCCGGATCGATAGTCCGCGACTGTTTTCTCGCCCTTTGCAGATGGCAGAGGTTAGAGATTTGCTCGACATTGACATTCGACACCCTGATTTCGGTGATCTCATAGCTGCTTGGGATTTCTCAATAGGAATTTCCAGCGACAAAATTTCGGATGTGTCTGCTCATCGTTTTCACGGGCAGCTTGTGAATTTACCAACCCGTGGCGTAACCGGCCGCAAATGGACTGGCGCAGAACACGACTGGACCAAAATGCCCAGCCATTACGGCGCAATCCATTTTCATGACGACGACCTTTATAATTGCCGTTGGGATGTCGATTTCTCTGTAACTTTACCAGAGAACCTCAGTTCTGGCGTATACGCCGTGCGCCTGTATGGAGAGGATGAGGAGTACTATGTCTCCTTTGCGATACGCCCACCAATCGGAAAAGCCACGGCACCCGTCGCTTACCTTCTGCCAACCGCAAGCTATCTCGCCTACGCGAATGATCGCACTGGAAACGAATTTTCGGAAACGGAAATTGTCACTGGCAGATTACTTCAATTCAATAAAAACGACCTACTTTTACAAGAGCATCCCGAGTTGGGATTGTGTTTTTACAATATTCACAATGACGGCAGCGCAAATTTTTATTCCTCACGCCTGCGCCCAATAATCAATATGCAACCAAAGCATATCGGTCAACTCGGTGGAATCGGTTCTAATCTATGGCAATTCAATGCCGATACTCACATCACTGGTTGGCTGGCCCACATCGATCAATCCTACGATGTGATCACCGACGAGGATTTGGAAAAAGATGGCTTCAGTGCATTAGCAGGATATCAAACCGTCATCACAGGCACCCATCCCGAATATTATAGTCTCGGTATGCTCGACACGATCCAATCCTACGTGAATACAGGTGGCCGGTTGATGTATCTTGGCGCGAACGGCTTTTATTGGCGTGTCTCATATCACCCCGAAATGCCGGGCGTCATTGAATGCCGCAAATCCGAAGACGGCATTCGGGCAGCAGCCCCCCGATCGGGTGAGAACTATGCCAGTTTTACAGGCGAATATACAGGCCTCTGGCGGCGAAATGACCGCCCACCCAACAGATTGGTAGGTATTGGTATGGTTGCGCAAGGCTTCGACATTTCCGCGCCGTACCATCGTACCGAAGCAAGTCACGATCCACGGGCCGCGTTCATTTTTGACGGTGTGGACGATGAGATCATCGGCGATTTTGGGCTATCAGGCGGAGGTGCTGCTGGTCTTGAGTTGGATGCTGCAAACCCCGAAACTGGAACGCCACCACACATTTTGGTGTTAGCATCTTCGCAGAACCATACCGATGTCTATATGACAACGCCCGAGGAGATAAATGACCCGGTGCCGGGTTTGGGTGGTAGCGAAGCCGAAATTGTTCGAAGTGACATGGTGTTCTTTGAAACTTTGGCTGGCGGGGCGGTTTTCTCGACGGGATCCATTGCTTGGGCCGGAAGCCTTTCGCATGATGCTTATGACAACAATGTAGCAAAGATCACGACTAATGTTTTAAAGCGTTTTATGAATAAAAAGACCTTTTGATTGATGGTGCACCGCGACACACCCAACCCGTCATCAGCATCTTAATCGCTAATTGACCCCTTATTTGTACTGGACTTCTGTTGTCCCGTAAGGCTGTGTCGACATAGGCCCGAATACCCTCGGGCTTTGCTCAGTGAGCGAAGCCATAAGGAGTAAGGGCATGGAGTTTAATATAGCAACATTGGAGAAGGCCACTCGCGTAGACCTTTTGGAGCAAT
>Ga0206129_10000944_pt1 | contig 41560 bp, 44 predicted proteins | sample Helgoland_Spring_8_FD_148616 | JGI IMG/M metagenome (GOLD analysis project Ga0206129, IMG submission 148616) | Pelagic subsurface seawater microbial communities from Kabeltonne, Helgoland, North Sea - Helgoland_Spring_Bloom_20160502_2 | ecosystem: Environmental > Aquatic > Marine > Epipelagic ...
GCAATGCCATATACTTCTTGGTAGAGAATATGGTACTGCTCGCCGGCAATTTTATTAATTCCATTTACATCTACCGGATGACGGGGGTGTTTTTCATCAACCGGCAAGTACTTGGGCTTCCCATAAATCTGGCGGGTGCTGGCAAAGACAATGCGAATATCCGGGTTATATTTCCGGCAGGCCTCCAAAATAGATAGTTGAGCTTTGGCATTGATATCCAAGTCTGTAATCGGGGCGTGCATCGAGTCTAGGTGACTGGTTTGCCCCGCTAAGTTGAATAGATAATCATGTCCTTTGATTAAATTCTTGATCGCTGCAACATCGCGCACATCGGATAGGTTCACTGTAATTTTGTCTTGGATGTCACGAACGTTTTTCAGGTTTCCTCCGTATTCAGGAATCAAGCTATCAATAATTGTCACATTATTACCCGATTCGACCAACCTGCGAGTCAGGTTGGACCCAATAAAGCCAAGGCCACCTGTTATTAAGATTTTTTGGCAATTCACGATTTAAATCCGAACCTTGAAACTATCCCATTAGAAAAGGAGCTTAAAAAATGAATCCTTTGGGCACGACGAAAATACCTTCGATAAGCTCTTGAAAATGGAAGGTTATAGCCTCTTTGCCATGGTTTCCCAGAACCTGCAAAATGTACGAGTAATGGTGAGGCTTTCTTAGAATGGAAATCCTGAGGCATAAAGTTCCAGATATTTCCTATATCTGTCCAGTTTTTCGCAAAAATATGATTTAATATGTCATTGTCCCACCAAGTTAGGGGAACCTTATTTTCTTTAATGATTTCCAGAGCTTTTTCTGGTACTTTTGAATCGATCCATTTCTCAACATCTATTAGCATAATACCAGAATTAAAATTTATGTTATCGAAGCCATGAGCTCCTATTGGCTTGTTGTCCAATTCGAAAGAATACAGCTTTTTTAAGTCAGCCAAAATTAAAATATCTAGATCTAAATAGAGCATTCTAGATCTATTTGGCTTAATTATGTCTGAGAAAAATAATCGGTAGTAGTTAGCTGCGGATCCGTGTCCCCAAAAAGGAAAGCCCTCACATAATCCATCCGTTACTTCATAAGTACTAATATTTAGAGAAAGAAATCCTGCAAAATTAGTGATTTGCTTAATTTGTTTTGGGCTGAGATCCGAGTATATAACATGGATGCTAATATCATTTGAACTGTTGCAAGTTTTGGAAAGATTTAGCAATAAGCAAAAAAGCTGCCTGTAAAGAGTGTTGTCCAAACAGATAAGTATTTCCATTAGAGCCGATTTTTAGGTACAAGGTGCAACCAGTGCATCCCAACAGGCCTTTCGGTAATGATACCAATAATTGTGTGTCGCAAAAATTTTAACAGAAATTTTGGTAAAAAGGGAATGTCATGGTAAGTTGAAATTCGAGCTTCAATTCTTGAAACTGAGAGACTCGAATTAAAACGATTTATGATGCTTTTGCTTATGCCTTCTTTGAATATGTCGTGGCACTCTACGAGTATTTCGCACCCGTACAATTGAGATACACATTTTGGATTTAAAAGTTCCAATTCTCCCCCCTCGCAATCCATAAAAATAAAATCGTTATTTGTAAGAGAGGAGGAAATTTCCTCAATTGTACAAGCTCCACTAATTTGAAAAGTTTTTGAACAATTATTTAATTCAGCAGTTTCGTTACAAATTGATCTTAGTGAATGATCTATCTCAAAGCCGATTATTGCATTGCACTTTGAATTCCTCAGGAATCCTGAGAAATAGTAGCCTTCAGCGGTCCCGACTATCACTATTTGATTGTAATTTTGACAAAGCACTTGGCTGAGAATCGGATGAAGTTCTTTCTCATAGATTCCTAGAAGCTTTGAATAAAATAGATTCAGGTTTGTATTTCTTTTAAGAACAGTCCCTCTGAAAGGGCCTGATTTTACTTTTTTGCCCATAAGAAAAGTGATCCATAGTCTGACTAAAATATACCGAATTGAAAAAAATTGTTTAATCATAGGTTTTTTTGGTACCGATATTTGAAGCTGGATTGCCTACGGCAATAATATTTGGGCCAACATTTTTTGTAACAACTGCCATTGCTCCAACAACTGCGTTTTGACCAATTTGAACTCCTGGCAAAATCATAGCTCGTGCTCCGACAAAAGCATTGGAGCAAATTTCAATCTTGTTAGTGACTAACTGAAAAACCGGACTATTTAAATCATGGGTACCGGTGCATAGATACGCTTCCTGAGCGATCGTCGCCCCCTCTTGGATCTCTATTTTTCCGAGGGAATAGGCATTGGCACGTTCGCCTAGACAGGCACGATGCTGCATGGTTAAGTTCCATGGAATCTGGATCCTTGCCGTACTATGAATAAAAGGCATTCCCGAAAGCTTTGCCCCAAAAACTTTAAGCACAAGAATTCGCCAGGGATTGAAAAACTTTGGGGTCCATTGGCAAAAGACCAGCCAACTAAACCGCCAGCAAACCAGCAGAACCTGAGTCCACCAAGGCCAGGGGTTTTGGTAAGGAGATTTCTGTCTTTTAGGATTCAAAAAACTAGCTCTAGCATTTTATTTGCGGTATGAGCAACGCCATCGAAAAAAGATTTTCTTGGTTTCTCGATGTACTGAAGTAATTTTTCTACACAAGAATGGTCATTGATCAGAAAGATTTGCTCTTTGAATGGATCAGGAATAAAAAGGTTTTCCTGCGGAGTATCTCCGTCATCAAAAGCTAGGATCGGTAGTCCATGCTCTAACATTGCTGCCGTCGCTCCGCTTTTGCCAATAATGTCATATGGAGTGGTTGAAATTCCAATATCGCATAATTGGAGTTCATGAGAAATTGATTTAACTGGAAGTTCACCACATTCAACTATTGAAAAGCCATAGTTTTCGGAGATGGATTTTATTCGTTCAAGCCCAGCAAAATCTCTTTGCCTTCCAAGAATTTTTAATTCTATAGGCAGTTTTACGGACTTTGCTAACTCATTTAACTTTTCACCAAGTATCTCATATGGAAATTTTTTATAGAGAGTTCCAAAGGTTACGACTTTTATGAATTCTGATGTCTTTTTTTTCTCGCATGGAGCGTAGGGTATATTACCGAATAAATATAAATAATTTACATCGATGCCTGATGAAATCATTCGGTTAATTGTGGCAGCATTTGAACATGTTATATAGTCAGGCTTTCCAATATCAATAAATCGTAGAATTTCTCTCTTTTGTTTCCAACCGATAAATCTTTCTTTGAGGGGTGCTCGTGGGTATGCACCTATCCATATTTCATGGAAATTGATGTGAAGCTTTTTATTACTTAATGATGCCGCTAAATTAAACAGTGATCTACCAAACAGACCACTTGATGAAAAAGAATATGGAGCAAATTGAATACTGAAAATATCTGCTTTGGGGAATTTATTAGATTTGTTCAATGAGATAACTTTTTGATTTAGTCCATAACATTCGCATTTAGTTTTACGCTTTGTTAATTCTTGGCAGAGAAGCTTAGTGTAATCTGTAATTCCACATCGCTTTTGATTTGGAGAAGCAGTTAAAAATGTTATTTTCAAGTCTATAAATTAAGATGCTTGAGCATGTGCTTAAGTCTTTTAAATGCTTCAGTCACAGGTGTGACATGATTTTGGCCACTAGAGACTTCCTTGCCCAAAATAGTAGTTTTTCCATGTCCCCATTGAATTTTATGTTCAATGGCACTATCATACCAACTTCCCAGCAAAACAAGATTTGGCTTGGAGTATGCCCCAGCAAAATGCATGGCCACTGAACTGTTACAAATAACAAAGTTAGAAGTGCAAACCATTGCCGCTGATTGTCTTAAGTTAAGTTTTCCGCAGTAACTGGTGATTCTTTCCTTAAATCGATTGAAATGGCTTACAGGTATGCGGTTTTCGTCATCGGGTCCTCCTATTATTGTTACTTGGTGATTAGTTTTCTCAAGTATTAAACTTACTAGTTTAGCAAATCTTTTGTCACCCCAGCATTTTTCATTAAAGCTTCCACCGGGTGCAATCAAGATTCGTGAGGACTGGGATAAATTTCTCCATTTGAGTTCTGCGGAAGATATCTCTTCGTCGGAAAGGTAAATTTGAGGTTTCAAAGATGGGGTGTTGTTAATTCCCAGAATTTTGGCCATACTTATACATGCCACGCTGACATGCACATTGGGGTCGTAAGCAACATACCTACTTGCGGCGGCATACCCCCCCGCATAACCTTTAACTCCAACTCTAAAGGGGATGCCGCATCTGAGTAGAAGCAAAGAGCCCCACAGGCTTCCTACTATGTCAAAGCCCATATCTAATTTCAAAGCAGCGAGATCTCTCGATTCTTTTGATAAAAAAATGTACGAAAGGATTCTGAGTAAATTTGGAGCAACAACAAATTGGTTGTGCCATGGAGCATTAACAGAAATACAGCGAGATATATATGGATTTCCCTCAAGCAGATTTTCATGCCAATTTCCTATTCCGGCAATTATTTCTGCTGTGGGATACTTTCGCTTGAGAATTTCGAAAATCGGAGTTGCGCACAACAGGTCACCCAAGCCATTGTTGCGGAGAATAAAAATTGATTTCGGTTCTTCGAGAATTTTCCTCACAAAGGGCTTGGAGGCATATTTAAAGCATCCAAGGATTGTCTCTGCTAATGCTCTTCGACTAATTTTTGAGTCGGGCGTGGAATTCAGAAACGCCACTTGAGTTTCGGTTTAATTTTTCACAGCAATATCCCAAGTCACTCAAGAAAACCTTCGCATCTTCAGGCTTTATTCCTAATTGTTGCTGTCGCTCGTTATTCTCTTCAAAGAAAATATTTTTGATGCACCTTTCCTTTAAAAGTCGCTCGGCACCATATAAAACCCAAGTGTCGGCTCCTTCTACATCAATTTTCAGAACTTCGATGCTCTTCTCGTTAACAATTAATTCATCAAGCCTATGGACCGTTACATCGAATCCGGAACCTTCGGCGTTGGTCAAACCTCCCCAAGTAGTTTGATCGTTGTCCATGGTGTCGAATTTCATATGTCCGCTGGACTTTCCAAGAGCTTTGTTTTGAACTTGGATCTGACTTTCAAAATGGTTAGCAGCAGCATTATGGGACAAGGCGTTGCAATTATCCCTTACAGCTTCGAACGAAATTACTTTGTTTGATTTAGATGCACCTGCCCAAAGAAGGCTGTAGTATCCGTAGTTGGCACCGACATCGATGAAAAAACCTCCTTTATGGGCAAGCTCCATGAAGATTTCAGATAAATGCATTTCAAAGAATCCCGTGTAGGCAATTTGTTGATGAGATTTATCGCTGGGGCAAAGATCCATCTTAATATCAGGAAGGAAACTGAGGGGTGCTTGACGAAAAAGATATGTTCTCAAAGATGCATTCTTGAAGAACAGTCGATAGAAGATGGAGGCCCTCAACTGAGGTGGGAAAATCTTTAGAAATTTCCTTGTGTATGCCAATTCAAGTTGCTTCATAAAAGACATGCTAGAACATCGGTAGAGAGGTTTTGGGGGTAATCTTGAGAGACAAATGGGGCTACGGTCAATGTATGGGCTCCTTGGTTTAGCTTAACCCTTGCCCTGTTAACCTTCAATGAGTCTCCGAAATCTTCTTCCTTGCAGAAGTAAAGGTTGTAGCCAAAGCTTTCGATAAAACGAAGTAAATCATGGGTTTTGAGACCATAACGGTGTTGGTTTTCTGGTATTACTTCGACGTAGATCGCTTTCACTAGACCATTAGAAAGAAAATGACTCCATCCCTTCAAACAGGAGAGCTCGAATCCCTCTAAGTCGATTTTTGCGAAATCAACTCTTTCAACCCCCATGGACTTACAATAATCGTCGAGTACGATGTTACTGACTGCTAGCCCTTTTTGATCGCCGTAGGAAACATGAGATTGTCCGCTTTGATGTTCCTTGATGTGAAAAGAGCTAAGGCCATCTTGATTGCTCAGGCAACCATGCTCGACGAAAATCTTGTGAGAGTTGTTTAGTTCGATGGATTTGTTAAGGAGAGAAACTAGGTGTGGATTGGCTTCAAAAAGATGATATTCGCACCGCGGCCTTTCAGGCAACATCCCAAAAGTACAAAAACCTACATTTGCACCTAAATCGAAGAAAACTCCTCTTTCAGTCAAAAAAGATGAAGCAATGGGAAAGAAGTGCCTTTCAAATTCCTCTTTGATGTAAACATTTCTCGGTTCAGGGTCGGTTAGATCTATGTATACTTTGCACCCATCGTTGAATTTGGCTACGGTATTCTTGTGAACGAGCCCGAACTTGAGCATGAATGAAATGATTTTATGCCTCTTTAAGAGTTTAATCACTAATTTCCTCCAAAGATCTTCTGGTGAATAAAATGTCGGCTTGACTTTCCAATGGACCCGTAAGTTCGGAAACCTGATGGTCTTTATCCCTTTTTGTTAAATAGAATTCTAGCTCATATGAATTTTTGATTTGGAATGAGTTAAAATTTAGATCCTCAAATTGGCGAATGATGTCATTCGCTTTTTCGAGCCCTATCAGCTCAGGGTTAATCTCAATGATGAATTCTACGTCGGCGGGGAGAAGTTCGAGGAGTTGCCTTAAATGAGAGAGAATTTCACTTTCGGATCCTTCCGTGTCGATTTTCAGGATTCTTGGGGCGAAAGGCATTTTTACAACTTCTTTGTGCAACAAGCTTGAAGTAACTGAAAAAGCTTCGCTTGACTCTTCATTTCTGAAGATGCCCGTACTGCCGCTATTCATGGGATGACCGGGATACAATCTAAGGTTTCCTTCATGATTTGAAAGAGCGACTTGATTCGTGCTAACATTAGAAAGTTTGTTCAGCCGAAGATTCTCTTCGAGTTGCTTGAAGATGGAAGGGGTTGGTTCGAAGCTGTAGACTTTGCAATTCGGATTGTTTTTGGCTACCAAAATGGAAAAATAACCAATGTTTGCCCCAATATCTACAAATGAGCGTCCATTGAGTTCATTAAGGTTTCGGATTAGGTAATCTGTTATGGAAGGTTCCCAAGTCTTGAAATGATAGATGTAATTTGAAATAAGGTCGCCGGTGGTAAATCTCAGTTTAATCCCATGATTCACATCGACCATCTTACTGGACCTATCTTTAAGCATTTGGTTTTGCACGAACCTGAACCCATAGATTCTCTTACTAATTTTTGAAAGTAGCCTGATGGTTCCGTTGGTCATTTTGTAACTTCGCACACGATAGACTTGATTCGCTCGGCTTGATTTTTAGTGGAATGGTTTTGTCCAATCTTAATTCGCTTTCTTCGTTCAGGGGCGTTCGGATTCTCTAAAATGGCTTTCTTCAAATATGCGATAAACTCTTCTGAGTTATTGGCGATTTTGACAAGTGGGTCGAATTCTTCCAAGTTTATCAACGCCGTACTCACTACTGGCAAACCGAATTGAAGATATTCAAAAAGTTTTAATGGCACGCAGTGGAGGTTGTGAGAAATCTTAACATCATAAGGCATGCATCCAACCTGAGAGTTCTCGAGGACTTGAAAAATTTCGAATTTTTCTAGCCAAGGTAGCTTAAAGAGGTTATTATTTTTTTCAAAAGAACCCCCATGAAAAGAAACGAAAGAACATTGTTTCAATTCTTTCATTGCACTGGAAAAAAGTTCCATATCAATGCGACGGCCGATTTCTCCGGAGTAAACGATCCTCGGTGAAGGGATTTCCTCAAGAAACTGCTTTACCTTAACGGAAAGAACACTGCGAGATTGAAACGATGAGACCAATTGAGGGAATGCTTCGGTCTTTTCGCCACAAATATTTCTGACCCTCTCAACCATAGACTTTGGAATGACTAGGACTTTGTCGGCATGTGAGGAGTTCTTTATGAACTCCTCTCCAAGATCGCTATAGTCAGCACAGAGATACACAAGTTTGCCAAAGGACATTTTCAATTTTGGTAGAATGCCTCCAATGGACTCTAAATTCGTATAGAACAGTGTGGAATTCTCCAAAGCTCTTACTGAGAATGATCTCTTTATTTGATGAAGAACAAGTGATTCTTGAATTTTGCAAAGTGTTTTTGATCGGGCTAGTTTTGATCCGAAAAACAAGAGCCTATTTCGTAGAGTGCTATCTTCGGAGCATGTCCAATTTGCTGGTGCTTGTTTGAAAATCGAGGTTGGTTTTGAAAAATAATGGTACGCAAGACCTGCATGGGATGCGCTTTCACAGATAAGTTCAGGGGTGCCTGGGACTGACCAGTCAAAACTTGAGAGGACAGTTATGGAAGGTTCGTTCATCGACATTTCTTCCAACTCCCGAGACAAATTCTGACTGTCGTAATGGATGTGCACAAGAATTGATCTGCAAGTACATCGATGCCTCTGCCTTTGAGAAAAAACAAGCAGGTGAACAAATCTTTGGTCACCATTCTGAATGCGTGCCGAAGGTAGGTCCTTGGGTTCCCGTATTCCTCTTCAGCGTCCGGATGCTTTTGCAGAAAAAGCATAAGTGACTCCCATTCATATCCCTTTTGTTTCCAGTTCTTTCTACTCTTTCGAAGGGTTCTCCAAGGATGACAAACACTGGCTTCTGTGATGAACCTCGAATCCATTCCCTTTTGTTTGAGACGATATGCCAGATCGACGTCTTCAAAGGCGACCCTGAATCTTTCGTCAAGTCCATTCATTTCAGTGAAAAGGCTCTTGCGAATACAAAGATTACTCGTCCAAAGCATTCCACCTTTTTCATTGCTCGGGCATCCTTCCGCCCAGGTGAATCTTGGTCTATCCGGGAAAATACGCCCTTCGAACACCTCCGTTTCGGGGTATTTGCTAATTGCATTGGAATACGCTTCCAAGTATTGAGGCGTAGCAAAGCAGTCATCATCCAAAAAAACGATCCATTCACCCTTGGCTCGGGCAACCCCTGCGTTACGATTGCCTGCAGGTCCATTTTTTTTCCCCACACCCCAGGAGACTGATGGGAACTTACTGCGAACAAGCCTTTTGCTATCCGCACTGATCGAATCATCGGAGACAAGGATCTCAAAATCCTCTTCTATGGTTTGATTAGCTGAGTAAAGCGATTCCAAGCATCTTTCAAGATCGTCCGGTCTTTCATAGGTTGGAATCACTACGCTTAGTTTTACCATTCTTACTTGATTTGGCTCATAAGGTTATCAAAAAAACAACGAATTTCAGAATTAAACAGGTTCTCGGAAAATTGCATCTCCGCGACTTGCCTACCTTTTTGTCCTAATTCTTTAGCCATCTTCGAATCACTAGATAGCAATTTTATTTTTTCCGCCCATTCTTGAGGTGATTTTGATGAAACCAAAAAACCAAAACCATGGGTTTCCGGATCTACATCCAAACAACCTGAGCGAGTCATAACCACCGCTTTCCCCATTGCCATACTTTCAAGTAGGTTTGTGTAACCGCAAGTGTCCTCCGCATCGCCAAGCAAGGGGATGAGTGTGGCAGTGCATTGGGCATACCATTCTCTCAGGGTACGGTAGTCGATCGCTTTGTCAGGAGGATCACCTGAACCGTCAATCCACATGACATTTGCTGGAAGTGCTAGGGGTTTCAGATTTTTAGGACCTATAATTCTTATCTCTGAACTTACGAGTTTTGCCGCCTCGATCAAGGTATCAAAATCCCTCCCCGTTTTTCCCGTAGCGAGAAAAAAAGGCTTATCGATAACTTTCGAAGGCGGTTTGCCATCGAATACTTTCATATCAACGCACCAAGGCATAAATGTTGAAGGCGCATGCTTAGAAAACATTCGATTACATCTTTTGGTTAGGCAAAGAAAAGCTGCATGCCGCTTAAGCCTTTCAGCGGAATATGGAGACAGGTATCCCAATTTGGACTCTTTGGGTTGACGAAAAACCCAAGAGACTAACTTTGCCTTGCCGAAAAAGGGGAGTAATGAAAGAGGACCACAGACTGAATAGATCAAGGTTGAATACCTGCTCGCCCGAAGAGCCGATAATTCGGCTTTGATGCCTGGGGAATTTCTAAAAAAAATTCGATTTGCAAGTCTCTCAAAAATTGGGGGTAGCTTAATCGAGTTCGATCTTATAAGCTCGATCTGAACGCCTTCCAAGGTTTTCAAGCCATCAATACCCCATAGGTGATGCCTTGGATATAAGCCTTTTTCGATTTCATGGATTCTATCTTCCAAATAGGGATGAAGTACGCTGATTTTCCTTAACGAAAAATTCTTTTCGCTAGGTTCTTTCTCTTTAGCGGCAAGAGACTTCATTGTTTGCTATCACATGATGTAATACTTCGCTCACCTGACTTACGAATATCTTCGAATTGTAGTTTGCCTCAGCGAAACGACGGGCTTGTTTTCCCATCTCCTTTGTTTTTTCCTTATTTTTCTGAACCCAAGAAATGGCTTTTGACCAGCCATCCCGGTTATTTGGATAAACGATTTTCCCAATTCCTAACTCTTCAACATCAACATCTATTCCTGTGTTATCGGGGACAAGGACCGCTTTTCCCAACCCAAGAGGATCGCAAAAACTCGTAAGACCGCAACTGAACGGTTGGTCTTGGATCGGGATCGCGATGGCTAACGCGTCTTTAAGTTTAAGGCAAATCTCATGCTGAGATTGTAGGCCAACTTCATACTCAACATAAGGATTGTATGTTTCAAATACTGGGCTTCTGTCATAGTCGAGACACATTACCTTGGCGTATGCCTTAGATTCAATGCAGGCTTGGGCAAAGGTCCCGAAATCACGTCCCGAACGCCCTGCAGTCATGATTCTGTTTCCAAAACTAGGATTGAGACAATCGTAATAACCAAGGTCAGGCCCCCATCGTACGACATTAATTTTGTCCTCTCCCGATAGGATACTTACTCTTTTGGAAAAAGTTAGGATGGCGTCCGAACCTTGATTGATCAATTTAAAGATCGGGCTTTTCACCTTACTGAATCTACCGATGTCTTGCGAATGATGAACGAGAGTTACTACTGGAATTTTTAGGTAACCAATGGCCCTCAGGTAGTGGAGTAGGCTCGACTCAGTTTCTTTGAGCGAAAGGATTGCATCGACTCCATTGAGGTTTCGCAGGGCCTTGAACTGTGTTTCCAGTCTGCCAATTGGGACGTGAGGTTTATGCCTGATAAAGAAATTATCCAGTTCATAGAAAATCCCTGGTTCCCAAAGGCGAATTGAAGTGAATTCTAGGTTGAAGCTGTGAAATTTGTCTAGACCGAAGATCAAGTGATTCGGTAATATACCTTCTGCGTGACGAATTTGATCATCGTCCAGATTGTAGTCATTGAGAAGAAGAACTTTTTTCAATGCTAGGGGTAAAGTTTGTTAACAGTTAGGGAAATATTAATTTAAAACTTTGACCAAAATATACTAACAAAGCTTAAAAACCTAGAAAATATTAAGTTAACCGGAACAAGGAAGAGATAGTGAAACCATTGAATGTTCCGAATTTTAGTTCCTGTCAAAATTGAGTAAAGAGATAAAAGCTCAAGATCATTATCTTTGTAAGAGCTATTATTAAAAACTTTAACGACAACGCCCGGCATTGTGGTATCGGTTACCAATTTATCTATGTCGAACTCTGAGAATTTTTTTTTCATATCTGAGATTTCATATTTTCAATTGTCATAGGGATATGCATGGTGGGGAAATCTAAGGGAGCGGGTTGTAAGCAATAGGCATCCTTTTGGCCTTAGGACGCCCTTAATGTTGTTAATGATATTTCGCCAAACATTTATGTTCCATTACCTCAGTGCAAATGATGAAATAAAAGAGTCAGCCAAAACTTACTGATTAAATTATTGGCATCAACAACTAAATCGACATTGGGTCCTTCAGTAATGTCAGTACCAATGTAAGAATTAGGTTTAAACACCTCTACATAACTACGGATTGAACCATTCACAACAAAAGACCCTACATCTAAAATTTTCTTTGAAGCAATTTCATGCTCATTAATATGTTTCTTGCTAAATTAATTATGGATTTGCTGCACATAGTATAGTTGATATTTAAATTTTAAATTTCATGGCGATTGAGACTTTTAGGGTAAAGACTTAGTTTTTTTGATAATATATATCGTTTTCCTAATTTATTCATAGGATTCTCGACACAGATAAAAGTAAAGACGCATAATAAAATAATAGGAATAATAAAAAAAGGCATTATCAGAAGAAATTCCTGGAAAGAAAAGTTTCTAACATTAATAAGCATTAAATGACTGAATGATAATGATAATAATAAACCATGAATCAAATATATACTATAACTTATTTCGCCAAGAATTTTTGATGGTTTAGAATTTAGTATTCCAAATAAGTCGTTACCTTGCGTAAATAGAAAAAAAGACACAGATGTAAAAAGTAAATGAATAGGACTTAATGTTTCAGTATAAAATAAGATAGATAAAAGTATTATTAAATTCAATGCTGATGTATACGAAGAATTAAAATTTATTCGATTCTTTAAGGATGTAAACTTTTTGTCTGTAATGAAGCATCCGATTATGAAAAGAAAAAAATATTTAGAATTAAAATAGTAAAAGTTAATCGGATTTATGAAAAAGTATAACCCAAGTAAAAGCATTGATATCTTGAAATAAACTTTAAAATATTTAATCAAATATATCATAAGCGGGAATGATAAATAAAAAATCCATTCATACTTTAAAGTCCAGTCAACATATGCAATGATGGTTCTGGTATCATTGTAATTATTTATTGGGCAACCTAAAAATAATATCCATCTTAATGTTGACTTTATTAATTCGAAACTAGAGCACATGAGAGAATAATTTGTTTCATGTAGAACTATTAAAAAAACAATAAATACAACTAGAATATACAATGGGTAGATACGGAATATCCTAGATTCAAAAAATTCTAGGATAGAGAATGTACTTCTATCCATATGATTTTTAGTGAAAAGATAACCAGATATCATAAAGAACATTGCCACTGATACTTTACCATAATTGTAAAATATTACATTGTTCGGAATCTTCCATATAGCATCAGTAATCCAATAGTAGGTTATTGAAAAATGACATATGAAAACTGATATCGATAAAAATCCTCGTAATCCATCTATTGAGGACGCCCTAGTTCTTTGATTTAAATAATTAAATAGATTTGTATGCGAAAGCAAATGCGCAACCAAGTAAGCCGACAGTAAAGTAGCTAAAGTAATCGATAGTTCGAATAACTCCACAAATCGTTAAGTTGCTTCCTTAATATGTTCTTCCCAAAACTGTAGGTCATTATTTTTCCAATTATGGCATCCCATGGGAAGAGTGCTAAAGGTAACTTTATCAAAGAGGTAATTTGGTAAGGTCTCAAAAGAATAATGAGCTGCTAATTTTGCATCTGCCACTTTGAACTCATTTCCGAAAACAAGGGGTATGTATATACTCCAAAAAATATCCTCTCCGGGTGATTCTTTTATATAATGATGTAAATTGTTCCTGATTCCAAAATTTTTAATAATTCCTTTAAGGGTAATTTTCTTATATTTAAAAACAGGAACTTTCCCTTTTGGCGAAGATTCAATTTGTTTAATTATAGATTTAAAGGTTTTAACCTTCCGAAGAGAGAAACCGCCGTTTCCAACCTTCCATAATTGTTCTTTTGGTTTTCCATCAAATCCATCAACCATCCAAGGTGCTCCAATATAATCAAGACCAAGTTTTGAAAAATAGTCGAGTTTGTCTTCAAAAACCCAGCAATCTGTCTGAATAATTTGAATATAACAATAATTAGAAAATGATTCATAGAATTCTTTTCGACAAAGTAATCTACTATACGAAAGTTTATCTTTAAAATAAGAATCATTGAAAATAATAGTTCTGAATCCACTGTTTTGTTTCCAGTCTGATTCTAATGATTCTGGTAAAATGAAAAGAATATCTCGATTTGTAAAAACACTTTTGATTTGTTCAATTAATTTTAATTCAGCTTTTTCTAAATGTGTGAACTTTTTATAGACAGGGACAACTATTGCTACATTTAATGGCAATTCATTGCTATTAGCTTCCATTTTTGAATGAACTTTTTAAGTTAAGAAAAAAGTCGTGAAACAATAGGTAAAAAGGAAGATATATTGATATAAATGAACAAATAAACATCCTATCCATTATGTCTTTTCGAGCAAAAATAAATAAGGATACCTTTAGAGTCTTTAAAAATTGAACAAATATGTTTTGTGTGATTGTATAATTAGAGTTCCATCTACGATAACGCAGATAAAGACTAGATATGGATTCTTTTCTTAAGGAATATGCAATTAATTGTGGATCTGATAATAATTTATAATCAAGATTTAATAGCTTATCACCTAAGTCTTGATCTTCGCATTCTTTCAATTGAGGGTTAAAGTTCCCAACATGAATTACATGTTCTTTTCTGACAAGTACTGCATATGTGATCAGAGTATTAACAAAGTGTATATCAGATCTATATGATTCGCATTCTCGGAACAGATACCGACTTCTCCATATACTCAATGGATCTTGCAAACTTCGATGATTTACTATTCTTCCAAAGCATGCACTTACAGATTGTTCGCTTAAATTTTGTAAAGCTCTATCAACAAATTGATTATCAATCACATTAGAACTATCGCAAAACAAAACAAACGGGGTATTGGATTCACAAATTCCAAGCATTCTTGCGTGACCTCTACCAAGAGTTTTTTCCAAAGAAATGATTCGACATCCATACCTGGTAGCAATATCCAATGTTTGATCTGTCGATCCATCATCAATAACAATAATTTCGTGTAGTACAATCGTCTGAGCTCTTAGCGATAAAATGGTTTGTTCAACAGTTGATTCTGAATTGAAACAAGGAATGACACCTGTTACTGATAGATTAATAATTTTTGCCTAATTCGAAATTTCTAAGGCCAATCAAGAATTGTCTATTTGATTCTAAGTCATGAAATGATAAACTCTTGATATGAGTGTCTGGAGTGAGTTCATTAATAATTTCAAAATAATTTGGATCTTTTATCTGTAACACACCAATACCTTCGTCAAAATCAAGAGTAAAACAGTTAAAATAATTTTCATATTTCCTTAAATGGTGAATCGCTTTCCATACATCTCCATTCCAGTTGATTGCATCATGGGGAATCTGAGGATTTGCCGCTTCAGCAGTTAGAGGATTACAGTCGTGGAAAACGATATATCCATCATGGTTTAGGTATTTGAGACAATTTCGTGCATCACGCAAAGTTTGTTCATAAGTATGTAGTCCATCAATAAAAGCTACATCAATTTTATTATTCTTATAAATAAAAACAGCTTCATTATCAAAGAAATCATCACTGGTTTTCCGATACATCTTATAATTCCAATTATAAGATTTAAACAGCGACTTTATATGAAATCTTTTAGAAAAAAAATAATTTGGATCAACTCCTATCTTATTAGAACATGTAACATGAAAAAAGTTTTCGCCATTTCGAACGCCAATTTCTAAATAACTATTTGAATCTTTCCTTAGTATGGAATTAATAAAAGAAGTTCTGTTCATTTTTCAAAAATTTTTTTTCAAGATTTGTAATGTTATCCGAACGAGAGCCAACTCTGCGAGCAGGCACCCCTGCGTATATTTGAAATGGTGAGGAAGAGTTTTTTATAAGAGAGTGTGCTCCTACAGCACTGCCTTTTTCAAGATGTACTCCGGGTAACACTGTTGAATTAGTTCCTATGATTACATGTTTGTCTATTGTTACCGGAGCATGATTTAATAATTTGTAATTATCATTAATCATCGGATTAGTTAAGGAAAAGCCAGAAAAATCATCACTGCTGCTAAAGATCGAAACTTTGGTAGAAATGTTTGCAAAGCTAGAAACGCTAATTTTAGCTTGGCCAATTAATGATGAGTAACAACCAATATGCACATAATTATCAATATGTATTCCTTCTTTGCCTGCAGATAAAATGCAAAAGTCATCAATTCTAATATTAGATCCCAAATGAATTGCAGATGCATTATACAGGTTAGCATATTTAGAAATATATACATTAGCACCGAATGAACCTAACCCTAACTTAATAAGTTCATTTTGGTCAAAAAAACTACTCATTTTATCTCTTTGTTAATAATATTGCACACTATATTGATGGAATCATCGCTTAAATTACTACTTATTGGTAATGAAAGTACATTATTTGCTAGCATTGATGCATTTGGGAACTCATTTCTTATTTTCATGTAGTGTTTTTGCTCCGTAATAAGAGGACTCCAGTATTTTCTACAATAAATATTTTTTAATTTTAATTTTTCTATAATTACTTCCCGATGATTAACTTCATTTTTTAGGTATACTGGAAAATACGCGAAATTATAATCAAGTCCTTCTGGTAATTTTGGTATAATTAACCCGTCATTATTAGACAATTGTTTAATATATTTTTCGTATCTTGCTTTTCTTTCTCTTATTATCTTTTTTATGTATTTGAGTTGAACTAAGCCAATTGCAGACTGAAATTCATTCATTTTAGCATTTATACCTGGACCTCCCACCGTATTTTCATCAACTATTCCGAAGTTACGAAAGAGATTAATTTTATTAAGAATATCTTGATTTTCAGAATGAATTACTCCTCCTTCAAATGTAGTGAAAACCTTGGTAGCGTGAAAGCTTAATACTGAAGCATCACCGTAACTGATCAAATGCTTACCTTTATATTTTATTCCTGTTGCTGGAGCAGCATCAAAAATTAACGGTATATTAAATTCTTTCGCTATCTTTTGTAACTCTCCAATTTGTGCCGGGAAACCAAAGTTATGGGTCGCTAGTATTCCTCCCGTTTTTGAAGTGATATTGTTTCTCACAAGATCTGGTATGATATTTCCATAAACAGGATCTACATCTGTAAATACAGGTTTTAATCCGATCCAATCAAGAACATGTGAAGTTGCAATGAACGAAAAGGGCGTAGTTATTATTTCCCCACTAAGTCCAAGGGCCTTACATGCTAGCATTAAGCCTGAAGTTGCGTTGTTAACAACACTGATATTATCTACCTCAAAATAAGAGCAGAGATGTTTTTCAAACTTCTGAAGAAATGGACCATTGTTTGTAAGGATTTTGGATTTCCAAATTTCTTCAAAATAAGGAAGGCATTCTTCCAAAGGTGGTAGAAATGGCTCGGTTACATAAATTTTTTTTTGATTTTTCAAAATTATGAAAAAGGATTAATTTTATTGAGAATCTTGTTGAAATAAACTGATGAGTAAGAGGGACACATCTTTTTTGCTAATGCTTTGTCATAACATACTGATCGCTCAATAACAGAAGGGTGCTTCAATGGAAATGAGCATTGACTTAGAGGAGATGCCATTGGGTTTCGAGCTTTGGTATGGGTCGAGTCCTCCCGTTCAAATCCAATGTTAACGCTCATATTAACGGTAGGTGTAACAGCAAATGCGTGATTGAATAAAAGGCTAAATTGCCACTGATAATCACATGCCCAAGGATCTGGGTTTTCACAGTGTAAATCGAACATCTTTTTAAGGCTTTTTCCTTCTCTTAGACTGAATGAGTGATTTTTAATAAACTTTTTTTGATCCAATGATTTCCACTCTTTCATATTAAGATCATATTTTTTCCACATTCTTCTCCATGTGCCGAATCCCCATACATGGGTGTATTCACTAAAATAGTAAGAATTCAACGAACATCCGCTAGGATCTTGGTTAAAGTTTGAAGCATTTATGTGACCCACTCGATCATTATTGCGGTATTTGATAAAAATTTCTTCAGCAAAATTCAGGAATGTAGGTGACAAAAGCACATCATCTTCTAGGAATATTCCAAATTCATGTTCAGAAAACATTTTTTCCATGCTTTGAACAAATGATTGAACCAGACCAATATTGTGGTCTCTAAATAACGGTACAATTTCACAATTCCAGCCAGGATTTAGTGCTATCGCTCTACATTGTTCAACCAATGCTTCCTCGTTTTCATTCCTGGGGCCATCAATAGAGACATATAAGATTTCGGGAGAAAGAGATGCGAGGTGATCGAGTGATTTCCTGAGTAAATCAGGTCGTATAAAGGCCATCAGAAGAACTGGGATTTGATTACTCAACTTATTATCTTTCTAGATACTTTGAAAATGGTAAAAAATTCTCTTTTTTAAGCCGATCGACATCACTAGAAATCGAATTATGGTAAAAAATTATATCAGACTGTAAAAGTTCTCCATGATGGTAATGGTTTTGATAAAAATTGAATATTTTAAAGCCATGACTTTCCAATAACATTATTAATTCTGAAGCATGTTTTTGCTCTTTATACAATTCATCAAAAATTACCTCCGAAATTATTAATCGAATTCTTCCCTGAGATAGCATTTCTTGAGCACCAATAAGTGCGTTGTATTCTCCACCCTGTAAATCTAGCTTTAGTATATCAACTGTTTCATTAGGGAATAAAATATCTAACTTTTTTGTCACTACTTGTGTGGTCTGCATCGTTTCAAGGAATTGTGCATGTGGGTGATTTTGATTCACAGATGATTTTAGTAATGAATTCGTTCCTTCGCTTTTATTAATTCTTAAAAACTCATTACCTTCGGTGTTTGACAGCGCATAGGGATACGAAATGATTCTATTGTTACAATCACTCTTTTGCTGTAATACACTGAAAAACTTAGGGAATGGTTCAAAGGCATGTATGGAAGCAGAAGGGAAATACCTAGAGAATGCATTTGATGTGTCGCCAATTGATGCACCGCCATCAATAATCAATCTCACATTTTCTTTCCCAAGAAGTATTTGAACTATTTCTATTGGATCATCTGATTTCTTATTTTGAATGACCGAGGACAATTCGTACCCTAGTTTATAGAAGATTCTTTTAAAAACCGATTTAACCATAATTAAAGGCAACGAAAACCCTCTGGTAATACATCGATCTTTGAGAAATTTAAACTTTTATGTGTTAAAATCATATTTATTGAGTTCATATAACTTACCTTGTGCTCACGAAGGCATGGAATTGAAAGTATTTCATTTTGATCAAATTTATCTGACTCTAAAATTATTACTTTTATTTCAAGTGGTTCATCGCCTGATCCTTTCAAAACTTCTTTTTCGTGTCCTTCGACATCAAGTGATAGTAAGTCTATTTTCTTAAATGAAGGGTGCATGCACCATAGATCTTGAAGTGAAATTGCTTTAATTTTTCGTCGTCCTTCGATGTATTCCGTTTTTACATTTGAGAGAACAGATTCATAACCAGCTTCCTCGAAATATAAATCTTTTGATTCATTTGAAATTGCGAACTTGAGGCAAATAACCCGAGGATGAGGGATATGGTTAAGTTTTAGTTTCCCAAAAGCTTTCCTGGATGGTTCCAAGCAAATACCTCGTGCTCCTGCCTTCGCAAATTTGTAACAATTGGAAAAAAGAACACCATCGTTAGCACCAATTTCAACGAATGAATTCACTTTTCCGAGAATTTTAGAAGCGAGTATGTCCTCGCCGTGTTGAGAATATGTTTCTTTATTTTCTCTCCAATTATTAAGCAAAACTTTAGCGTAATATTTGAGATACCTGAGTTTTTTTATCATTTAATTCTTAAATCCATGTATCAGTGAAATTTAGCATTTGGTGCAAACTTTAAACTGCTCTAATGAAGTTACCTCAGTTTTATTGTACACAACAAGTCTCGGTACTTTTCCAAACCATGAAATCCATGTGCCAAATGAACTAGGCGGACCTAAGTTGTAATCACACAGGGAGAGTAAATGAATATCTACCATAATATCATTACTTGAACTAAAGTAGACAGCTTCATGGTTAGGTACTGTGGAAGGTGGTACCTCATCAGAACATATTATAACCCCTACATTCTTTTTACCTGATTTTTCTAATACTTGTTTAGTTTGATTTGCCCAATGCAAATACGATTCCCAGGAATGATAGTGTATGCCGTCTAAATAGGTTAAATAATCTCCTCGTCGTGCATGAACTCCAATTACGGAATCATATTTTGATCTAAGATCGTCGATGACCTTTTCCGCAGAAACTACATATTTTTTAATTGGCGAAAGAAAATGCCGAAGTTTATGCTGGTAAACTTTTATTAAACTGTAGCAACTTATATCCCAATGTTTAATAAGATTGATTTTATTTTGTTTTATCTGACAACTCAAATCTGATTCTAACAACGCCTCATTTTTCGTTGTTCTTATCTGATTAATGATCCATGCAAATCTTTCTAACCACTTATCGCTCAAAAGTATTCTTCTTAGAATGTTTCTAAATAACCTATTAGAGAGTGATTTGAATATGAAATTTTCGTGTTGATGAAGATTACCCGAATAGTGCTTTGGTGAATTCTTAAAAAAATCAGCATAGTCGGAAAAACTAAGATTGATTAAGTTGTAGTTATGTTCAATAGACCATGCTAGAGCATTGGCGTGAGTATGCAGACGATTACCTAGTCTTCCATAATCACAGTAAATAAGGAGAATTCTAAGCAAAGCCTCTTTTTGTTTTTATAAAATTAGTTAGGCAAATAATTGCACACATTGAAATTATGACATTGAGCTCATTATATACTCGGGTTTCCATCATATTGGAGCGAAAGTACAAAGAGATTAAATAAATTACTCCAACAAGAATGAGTTTTTTTCCATAAGAACTTAGCTTTTTGAATCCAATCACTGGTATTAACCAAATTCCGGCAAAAAGGGTTAAGAACCATGCAGCATTTCGCATGGCCCAATGAGAATTACCATTCCAAATTCCTGCTAAAAACATTCCCATAGAATGTGGTTCTTCAAAAAATAAGCCTGGATTTCCTCGATAAATCCAGCTCAGTAAAGAACGTATAAAGATCCACAAAATAGCTTGTGTAACAATGTGGATAATCAGATTTTGGTTTAGTCTAAGGAACAACTTTGGATTATTGTATAGTTTTAATTGCAATAAAAATCCAGAAAGACTGATGAAGCATGCGGACTCTCTATTTAAGTTTGCGAAAATGAATATAAGGTAAAAACAAAACCAACTCCCCTTAATAAAGAAAATTAGACCTATTACATAGAATGCAAGTGAGGGAATATCGTAACAATAAAAGAGACCGGCACCATCAATTAGCCCATTTATTGCTATGTAATTCCAAGAAAGAGGGATAAATATGATGAAGGCACTCCAATTAGACAATCTGCAGTCGAGCATTTTTAGCAGAACTGGAGTTGATATGACAAGTAGTGTGAGGAATAATATATTTAATACCTGAAGTATGACATCAAAGGTAATTGGGTAGGGTACCAACCAACCAAATAAAAAAGATAGAATTGGAATGCACGGTTTGAGAAAATCACCCAGGAAAGGAATGAGAATCCTTGTTTGAAAAACTTTATCTGCCAAGCCTGAGGCAATATTTTGAGCACTACCTGGAGGGTACTCGTTTGTGAACAAGAAATAATAATAGGTGAATATTGTTGAGCAAAAAAGCGAAGCAACAATGAAAAAAAAGTAAGATTTATTAAAGCTAATTATTTTTTCGCTTTTATTAAAAATTGTTTCCCAAAGGGTTTCCATAAAAATGGAAACTTTAAATATAAGGAAACCATAAATAATGGGCGTTCTTTTACTCGTACCATATTGTATGGTAAAAATTTTGAAAAAGAGCGGTCGATTCTAAAATCATGCATTTGAAGTAACTCAATAAGTGATTGGTCAGAAAGAGGAATATGATGATCCCAAAAATCCCAGTATTTTCCTTTAAGGACACTTATATTTGGTCCCATTGCAATTAGCCTTCCTCCAGGTTTCAATGCTTTTTTTATTTCATGTATTGTGCTATCCAGAGATTCTTTATTTGGCAAATGTTCGAAGAAATTACTGGTAAAGACTAAATCTAAAGAATTTTGATCTATTTTCCATGGTTCAGAGCAATCTTGCTTATGGAAAACAATTTTATCATCTAATCGCGATTGCGTTTTGGGGTTAAGATCCATCGCATGTCGAACTTTACATTTCGCATGGTTAATAAATTCACCATAACCACATCCAAGATCGAGTATATGATCAGTGCTTCTTATCCATTTGGAAAAAAAATCATTAACTAAAATCTTCCATATTCGATTCCTGTAATTTTCATGTCCAGAAAATCTCTTTTCATAAATATGTGCTAATTGTTTTCCAGAACTCATTTTCTCCTGTAGTCGCCTCGACTAAAATACTTCTCAAGCCATAAATATGCTATTATAAAAAAATAGCGTGAACCCATTTCTCTTAATTTTAATTTCGTTACGCCTTTATCTCGATTTTTCCATGAAATAGGAACGACTTTCCATGAATATCCACGGATAACTGCTTTCAAAGGAATTTCCACCGTCAGATTAAAATGTGGAGAAATGAGTGGTTTACAACCTTCAATAACTTCTCGTCGGTACATTTTGAATGCATTGGTTATGTCATTACATTGTATGTTAAACGCAAATCTAATTATTGTATTAACGACCCGGTTAGCCAAAAGCTTTAAAAGCGGATAGTTGTAAACTTTTCCTCCTCGCATGAAACGGCTTCCGAACACACAATCATTCCCATCTTTAATACATCCCCAATAGCAAACTAAATCTTTAGGCGAATCGGACCTATCCGCCATCATAATTGCTACAGCGTCACCAGTAAAATTGTCTAAACCGAGACGAACTGCTCGACCAAACCCACTTTCATCTTCGGTTTTTAAGCATTTTACTGAAGCAACCGATTTTCTTATTTCCTTGATAATGTCTATTGTATTGTCCGTACTCGCGTCATCTATAACTAATATTTCGAAATCAATGGAATGATCAGTTAATTCCTTACAGATTTCTGAAATACATTCTTTTAAATTATCCGCTTCATTTCTTGCCGGGATAATTACGGATAATTTATTCAAGATAATGAAGGAGTCGGGAGTAATCTAATTTTTTGCACAAATATACCTGATTTTAAAATCGTCTTTTCTGATATGGAATTTTGGAATTTGTTTATAGTTGCTTGTATGAATTTTGGAATCTCAATTAACTCTTCGTCATAGGCTAGGTAAACATTTAACTCCTTATTAGTTTTAAAACGGGAATGTTGCGGGAAATTATCAGCTGCAAAATGCATTGCCATGTTTCTCATCTTGGTTCTTAAAACCAGATCCCCCGTATCGCCTTGAGGGAGAAAATAAATGATATCTAGATCATTCTGGGAATCATTCTCGATATAATCAATGGCTTGAGAAAATCGACTACTAGAAAGCCCTCGTTCTTTTTCAGTGCTCGATATAAATCCTTCATTAATATTTGTTGGTGACAAATTAACAATATTTAAGACAGGTAATGCTAATACTAGAGTTACTAATGCCTTGTAAGCTAAGCTGCTTAGTTGAGAACTTTCCCACACCAATATAATAGGGAACAGCAATAATACGGAGTATTCGATCGTATGAGTTGAATAGAGAGAGTAATTAAACCCATGAAGGTTACTTAGTATTGCAAGCCCAAGAAATGGAATCACATAAAATGTCGAAAATATAGCAATAGATAAATTAGAGAAATGTTTATTATTTTTTCTAATTAATAAAATTATGGGAATAAAAGTTATTATTCCGAAGATTCCACATACAAAGGCGTGAGGATTTATCTTGTTAGCATTGCTCCAATCAATGAAAGATCGAAATTGGAGGCAGAAATCTCTGGCACTATGCATGAGTGCCTTCATTGGTGTTGCGTAGACTGGACTAGACAACGCACTTAAGAGTAGCATTTTACCTTCTGTGCTTTCTACGAAGTGCTCTCCCCACAATATCGACTGTTGATTATAGTCAGGCGCAGTGTAAAGGGCGTGTGAATCAAAACCTAAGTTTTCACTATTGAAGGATTTTAGTACTTTTGCAGGAAAAAGAATAAAAGGCGATAGTATGACCAGCGTTAAAAATAAATGATTCTTTCTTAAAACAGTCTTTTTCAAATACACCAATAATGAAGGAATGAAGCCGATAGTTAGGGCGACTATCATACCCGACATCTTGAGCAGACAAAAACAACCTAGTAAAAGATAGAAAATTGCGATGATAAGGACGCTTTTAAAAATGTCCCTTTTGTTGTGTGGGTTTTGTGCAGAGATCTGAATCGCCCAAAGAAGCATCCATGGAACGATTGCAAACAAAGTGGAATTCATTGTCCCTAAGCGATTTATTGTTAGCCCGATAGATAATCCTAGCAGTAAGGATAGATAAATGAGACCTTGTATTCTAATTCCTAGTTTATTGGATAATTTTAACCAACCCATACCCCCTAGCAACCCTATCAATACCAAGCTAAATTTAATCGCGTGCCCAATTTGAAGTCCAATGAACATTCCTGGAAGGGCAAACCAGCTAGCCCCAAGTGGTCTTATATGCCATCTCTGGGTATTGGTACTTAAGTCTCCAGTTGATGGAACCAATACTTTATTTGGGGCATTTATTTTTCCTGATATGAAATGTTGGGTGCTGAGAACCTGTGTTGAAATATCTTCCCCAACCACCGTTCCTTCAGGGATCGTGAAAAGGACTCCTAACACATATAGGCAGAGGAAACATAAATACGGAGATTGTGGTGAGAAGTTTAATTTCGTGAGAAAAGCCTCCATCCATGAAGTTAACCTAGGATGTACAAATTTGAAACCGATCACGCAGATTACGAGAATGCTAATTAGACCGATTACTTTTTCCCAAGAATAAAGCCCTAAGAAATCTGGATTTTTACTCGGTAGCATGGCTGCCTGATAACCCGTAATGCCAAGCCAACAAAAGGGTAGGGAGCAAATAAACGATATTAAATGATTATTTTGGCTAGATGACTTCTCTTCAGTCACTTAAAGATTGAATATTTAACGATGGCGTAGAATGCTCGAAAAGCATCCTTGATCCCGATTTTTTTGCCTTCTTCATAGGTTCTGCCAAAATAAGAGATTCCTACTTCATAAATTCTAATATTTGGAAGGCGGGCGATTTTTGCAGTAATCTCTGGTTCTATGCCGAAACGATTTTCTGTCAAATTTATCTTATCTATTATTTCTTTTCTGAACACCTTGTAACCTGTTTCCATGTCAGTTAAGTTAAGATTAGTAAACATATTCGACATAAGGGTCAGAAGCCCGTTTGCGACTCTATGCCAGAAGTACAAAACTCTAGTCTCTTGATCAGATCGAAAGCGTGAACCATACACTACATCAGCTTTATTTTCTATGATCGGCTTTAGGAGCTTGGGGTATTCTTTCGGATCGTATTCTAAATCAGCATCCTGAATTAAAATTATATCGCCTGAAACCTGTTCGAAAGCACTTCTTAATGCTGCTCCCTTACCTTGGTTGAATGAATGCTTGACGATAATAAGACTTGGGTTATCGGAGTATATTTTAGATATGATTTCTGATGTTTTGTCAGTAGAAAAGTCATCTATTAATAATAATTCATTATCTAAACCTAGCTTATTAGCACTTTCTACCGAATAAACAAGATCACTGATAGTTCTCTCCTCATTATAGATGGGAATAACAATGGAGAGTTTCATATGTAGGTTAAATTAATTTAGACCTTGTAGGCGGTTAGTAGCAGATTTTTTCCTAAAGGGGGTGAGATTTTTTTTTCTAAAATCTTTAACCAAGGAACCACAAAAGTATCATAGGTGAATGTATTTCGACTGCTTAATCCTTGACGCATTACCTTCATGAATACAAACCACGGAATAATACCAATGGAATCAAAGTATTCACAGGATATTATCTTAAAGCTAGCATTTTGAACCAATTTAGTAAGTTCACTTTTTTGATATCGTCTGTAATGGCCTATTGATCGATCAAATTTGCTATACAAAAACTGCAATGCTGGGACGAAAATGATAAGCTTACCTCCGGGGCGAGTAATATTGTAGGCATTCTTAATTGCATCTAGGTCCTGTTGGATGTGTTCTAATACATTAATGAAAATAACGGAATCGTATTTATAATCGTAACATTTCGATACCAATTCAAAGTTACTGTTAATGCAATTAACCCGAGGATTTTTAGAAAACTTGTTGTTGAGATGCATTTTAGTACATGGCTCATATGCATCAATTCTAGCATGGTCGTTTCGCAGAAGAAATTCTGTAAAATTACCAACACCGCTACCAATTTCAGCTATTTTAGTACCTAGTTCTGTTGCAATATTGTCATATATCCAATTATGATAATTTTGTGCAAATGACATGGACTCTAAGTCCTTACCTTCATACACAAACGTATCATTGTGGGAGTAATTATTCATATACCTTAAAGGTGAACTGTATTAGCATAGTTTACTCCAATCCGGATTTTTCTCCGCATGGTTGGCAATCTCCTCCAGAATTTGCTCAAGTTTAGTTTTAACACTCCAATTCCAGGCATTCTGGGCAGTGATTGAGTCCATCACTATCCAAGGAGCATCCATCGGGCGTTCGTCTTGAGATGCAAGCACTTCATTTTGACCAAACCGATCTTCGCACCAGCTGCTTAATTCCCACAGTGAAAGAGAGTTTTCAACACCACCCCCAAGATTGATGATTTTGGGTGCGTCCCAGTCGGGTTCAAGCATTTGACGGGAGAGTAGGGGTACCAAATCCTTAGGGTGAAGCGCATCCCTTACCTGATGACCTGTGCCATTGAAACCGATGTATTTGAGGGGCTTCTTTTCACGGAAAGAATGAATCCAAAAAGAAAATATTCCTTGATCTGCCCTACCAAATTGACCGGCTCCAGCAAGCACACCACATCGGTTGATCCAAACAGGAAAACCAAAGCATTCTCCGTACTCCAAAATCAAGGTTTCCGAGGCCAGCTTAGAAGCCCCATAGAGAGAGAGGGGAGCAGTTGTTGGAAAATCTTCCGAGATGCCGGACCTGGAAACACCGTTCAGATCGCAATCTTGTAACTCGAAGCGACCATTGGATGTTTTTACCGGCAAAGCAGCAAGTTCTGACGCTGAATATACGCGACTGGTGCTTAGTAATATGAGCCCTGCCTTATGTCTCTTGCAATATTCTAACAAGTTGATTGTACCCAAGAGATTGTGCTCCATCAATTGCCTGCTTGAGGATTGTCCATCAAGACCCGCGAGAACGGATGGATTTGCTGCACAATCGATCACCCAGTCGACTTTAGGAAGACCGTCAATATCAGATTGGGAGCGAATATCTCCGCGAATAAGATCAATACCAAGGGTCGTTAAATCAGAAATGTTTAATTCTGACCCTTTTCTGGAGAAATTATCGAGTCCAATGATTTGTAAATTGGAATGATGCTGTAAAAGTATTTTCGCAATGGATGAACCTGCAAAGCCGCAAATGCCAGTAAGAAGAACTTTCATTGTTTAATTTATCAGGGATGAATTAAGGACGTCCAAAACTCTTTCGTGTTGATTAAAACCTATCCACATAGGTAATCGGATAATCCGTTCGTTAATATCGTCTGTAGTGGGTAGGGGAGAGGAGTGCTTCCCGTATTTTTTACCAGCAGGTGAAGAGTGTAGTGGTTGGTAATGAAAAACAGCGTTTACTCCGAGTTCATTCATTTTTTTAAGCACGCTGTCACGATTGTATCTTTTATCTAAAAGAAGGTAGTAGATATGACCGTTATGTTCGCACTCTTTTGGAATGATCGGTCGCCTGACTTTTTTGATTTTTTCTAAATCTTGGAAAATTTCGTGATACTTATCCCAAATATCTAATCTTTTTTGAGTTATCTCTTCAGCGTGTTCTAATTGGCCAGCCAAGAAAGCAGCTGTCAGTTCCCCAGGTAGGTAGCTTGAGCCAATATCTACCCAACGATATTTATCTACCTGTCCTCGAAAAAATTGAGAACGATTGGTGCCTTTTTCCCGAATAATCTCAGCCCTTTCTACATATCGATCATCATTTATGAGGATAGCACCACCTTCTCCACAATGTACGTTTTTTGTTTCGTGGAAACTTAAACAACCAAATGTCCCTATGCTTCCAAGTGGCGTACCGTTGTATTTTGCCATTATGCCTTGGGCAGCATCCTCAATTACGGGAATACTGTGTTTCTTGGCGATATCCAGAATGGTGTTCATCTCGCAAGCAACTCCAGCATAGTGTACAACCACAATCGCCTTTGTTTTAGGGGTTATCGCATCTTCAATCTGTTTTTCGTCGATATTAAGGGTGTCTGGTCGAATGTCTGTAAAAACGGGTACCCCGCCTCTTAATGCGAATGCATTTGCAGTGGAGACAAATGTGTAGGATGGCATGATGATTTCATCACCAACCTTAATATCAAGAAGTAAGGCAGTCATCTCTAGAGCACCTGTGCAGGAATGAGTAAGTAGAGGATTATAACAATTTGTTACTGTCTTAAGGTACTCGTGGCATTTTATAGAAAATTGTCCGTTGCCAGAAAAATGATTTCTAATGTTACAATTAAATAATGTACTATTATCCTCAATTAAGACAGGTTTATTAAATGGAATCACTTTACTATTAAAACACTCTTTTGACTTTATGATCTTTTGTTGCGATGAAATAAGAACGAAACATAATTTTATGTTTTTTATCACCAGTGCTTAAATCTTTCGTATAAAACTCTCCAATATAGTGTTTTTCAGAATTGAATCGACAGAATCTGTAATCGAAAAGAATCCTAGCTTCAATTAGATTTGAAAAATATGAACCGGGTTTATGTGATTCTAATATATCTCGACCAGTTAAAAATCTTCGATACCAAAGAGTGTTACCATAATAGAGAAGATCTGATAATTGGTAGAAACATTTTTCACCTGAGGAATTTGTGATTGGTACTAAATCGCAATTTTCGATAATGAAAGAATCGATATTATTATTATCTAACTTTCTATTAATAAGATCTTCAGAGGGTTCATTTACTCTGTGTAATACATACCAATGATTTGACATACGTAAGTCCTCAGAATTAAAGACATAAGGTATATCAAGGCCGAAGACTTTAAAAAAGAATGGATCAGGTTCTTTAAAATTAATATAATTTGATAATCTACCTAAAATAGGAAAATTAAAAAAAAAGAACAAAAAGCATATAGTTATTGAAGTTAATACTAATGAGCTTCTGTTAAAATACTTAGTTGGATTAAATCTATTTTTTTTAATAAACCATAAACCAGAATACCCATGGAAAAGTGAAATCCAGAGTATAATTTCTACGAAAGGAAGATGACTTAATTGAAGAAAAACAGCACAATTGATAATGAATATCCACCCCCAATATTTGGTGAATCTATGAATGAATTTAGAAAATAATGAAAATAGAATGAGCAGTTGGAATATTGTTTGGCCAATAACTCCGAATATTGAATAGAAGTAAAGTAAGCTTGGGAAATGTTCTTTTACTAAAATAAAAGGTGTATGAAACCTACACAGGTAAGAAGATGTTAAAACTTCTGCTAAAGTCCTACCGCTAAGCCAAAAACTGTCATTAAGGTGGAAAAAAAGTGCACAAGTAGAGCATACCGCGTAGGAAAAAAAAGCATAAAAGTGAACTGTTCTTGGAGGTAGCACAAATTTTATGAATTTGTTAAGCCTCATTTCTAAATTGGTAATAAAATTCAACTTAACTGGTTTGGTATATGAACTAAGGTAGTTTCCTAAGAGTGTAAAACTAGTCATACAAGAAACAGTTGTGGCGAGCGTAGATATTCCGTGTTTATAATCAAAACTTACCATCAAATAATTTAAAGATATGTAAGCGATTGGCACGAATCGACCAGTTATTATTAGGGCAAGAGTTATTGTTAGAAAAATGTCTGTGTACTTACAATGTTGACCACCAAAGTAATAGTTCTCAGTTAACATAACTAAACCGTATCTAAACGATAAAATTATTATGAAAGTAATCCTCAGATAAATCTCAAACCTTTTGATTTTATTTGAGTGACTATTCAACTTTAATTGCTTTTTTTGCTACTAAAAATCTTGTGCCACCAAATGGAAAGGTTATTTTCAATTTTATTAAAGATAATTCGAGTATAAGTATTATATAAAATAAATAATTTAAAAATGGATTTATGTTAAATTCATTATCAGGGTTGAAAGTCTTCTTTCTTTTATTCATTATTCTCGAAAAATACATGAGTGGGAGGAGTGTAAAAACAAAAGATGTATTTTTTAGGATTTGAAAGCCGCTCCCTTGAAGTACTTTCGTTAAATTATAATTAGTGTAGCGCCGGACATGACAGGCATATTCATCAGATTTACTCCATAAAAAAGGGTGCTGAGGTACAGAAATTAAAAGAATTCCACCAGGATTTAAAGCTGCATGGAGTTGCTTAATCACTAGTTCATCTTCTTTAATATGCTCAAGTACATCAAAGGCACCAATCGAATCGAACTCTTCATAATACGGAGTCTGCCTAGCATCCATTTGCATGAATTCTGCTTTGGGGACCCGTTTTACCGCGTATCTTAGTCCTTCGTGATGAATCTCACTCCCCATCAACTTGACCGTGGGTAAGACATTCGAGATTTCCTTCAAGACATAACCTGTTCCACAACCCACTTCTAGAAAATTAGCTGGATTTTGTTTATACCGTAAAAGTGCCCAGATAATTAACTTATTGCGTGCACTAAACCAAAAACTCTTGTTTTCAAATTTTGCCAGTTTCGAAAATGATTCTTTTTTAAAACCACCAGCCCCATCAGATGAAAATTCTGGAGCATGAGATACAATTCCGTTTTCTAAAGTAGGCATAAAATCACATGCGGGACACTTCCAATCTTTGGATTTAAAATTAGATTTACACTTAAGGCAAATTTTCAAACTTTATGATTTGTTAATTCTTCAACTCGTGAAGAAAAGACAAGCACCCGCAACAATACGAATAAAACTAATGCGACTACCACAACAGAAAATGCTTGGACCACTTGGTGGGCAATGCCGAAGTGGTCTACGAATAACGAAAGAAGTGAATAATTTACCAAAAAACCGAGAAATTGTGCAAAAATATAACGCGTTGCAGATTTGCTTATTGAACCTTCGTGGCGAAAAGTTATCGATCGATTTAAAAAGAAACCCATTGAAGCTCCAATGATGTAAAGGCATGACATAATGGATTTAGGGTAATCTAAAAAAGATGTAATCAAAATATATAACGAATAACCGATAGAGTTAACTAAAATACCAATTAGTCCGTAACGGAATAACTGAAAAAACATCTTAAAAAGTTGGTTGTGTAATTAATTTTTTGAGTAAAGAGCCAAACCAAACCCAGTCATACCAAAGTTGTTTCCATTGTATAACATGTAGGTACTTTCCTTGTGGTTGAATACATATGGATATTCTATCATCTCAGAGTCCCAACCACTTGCTGATATATCAATACCAGCATTCTTAATTAAGTCTGTTGACCATGAAATTGCGTCATTACTTTGAGCGTAGCCAATACGATATTTCTCTCCGGATCCACTCTTGTATGAAAACCACATTCTATAACTGCTATCTCTTTTGAGTATAGTTGGTCTAGAGAAAGCTTGAAAATTACCTTCCTCATAAGGAATAGCTAAACCCTTTCTTTCCCATGTGTGACCATCATCGGAATATGCATGGTTGATGGTATGTATCATTTCTCCATTTCCTGCATCCCAAGATTTTGTAGATCCGTACCACATATCGAATCCTCCATTCCCAGAAAGTTCAACCCAGGGATAGGAAAGACTAATCGGATCGATCTCATTGCATCCCAAATGTGGAGTTTTACTTTCTAGGGATAAGCTTAGATCAGGATTAACAACCAATCTTCCAATATCTCCTCGCCAATGCTTATCTATTGGGTTCTGCCAACCCATAAAAAGGATATATCTATTTTGATTAACTGCGTAGCTACACCCAATGCTCACACCATCGGCATAAAAAGTGCCAGGTTTCCCGTGCTGAAAAAAAGGTTCTTCATAATATTTAATTACTTTTCTTTGGACTATGTCTATGTCCACACCGCCAACGGACGAACGATTTCTTTCATCTCGACCACTGTAGAACACGCGGAAGACATCATCATGCAGGTGAATAGCCAAAGGATTTGCAGCATGAGTGAGCAATTTAGGGTGTAATTTGTAATTCTTTGGGTCGGGCCAAAATAACTGTCCCAATTTCTCCCAATAGTGGTTCATATTCCTCTTAACCGAGTGCTTGGAACTCTGGATCGCTCAGTTTCTTTCCCCATGTAAACCCCCTCCGGTTCTACATCGGACAGGATTAATGTACCGGCACCTATTACAGATCTCTCCCCAATAGTGATATGATCTCTGATTGTTGCATTTACACCAATAAAACATTGTTCGCCAATTTCTACTCCTCCTGAAATGACAACATGGGAAGCTATGAAAGAATGGTCTTTGACTAAGGAGTGGTGTCCGATGTGATTACCACTCCAAAGAGTCACATTGTGACCAATAGTAACAAAGGGTTGTATTGTATTGTCTTCCAGAATGAAACAATTTTCGCCAATGGCGTTTGAGTTCAAAATCGTAGCTTTCGAGCTAATGTAAGATACGCAATCATAGCCAAGGCTTTTCACGGCAAGATACTTTTCTTTCCTGAGTTGGTTTAATTTTGAATAACTCAATGAAATAAAAAAACTATATTTTGTGGGAGAGTAGATTTCATGTACTTCCTCGAAGGGAACAACTGGAAGCCCAATGAAATTTGGCTCCGAGATATATTCATTGTCTAGGCAAAAAGCTACAACTTCATAATCTGAATCATTACTAAAATAGTAGTGAGATAATTCTGCTAAATTATTGGATCCAAATATAACTAATTTATTTTTCATTTCATTTTCTTACGATTATAGAGAATTCATATAAGTTATAGTCATGTAATAAACTTACATTTCTTGAGAAATTTCTCCTACAAATATCAAAGAGATAGCAGGGGTTTGCGTAGTAAAGATGCTCTTTCATCTTATCGATTTCAGAATAAGATGTAAGGCAATTAAAAGAGAAGCCTTTCTTACTTCTCTGATTGAGCAAATTTAGAGTTTTTAATAAATATTGTTCCCAAGTTTTTATATCGTTATGCAACTTCACATTAAAAATACCACTTGCGATACAGTAATCTGAAATGTTGAGGGGTTTCTCAGATTTTAAAAAATGAGCATTGGCCGAATTTTTATTACGTTTAATTGCTATTCTGATCATTTCTTCTGAGACATCATTTCCGAAATAATCAAAATCTTTGTATTTGGCTTTCATAAAGCTAAAGAGTGAACCAAAACCACATCCGAAATCATTGACACTAAAAGGATAATTATTACGCGGAATAACTTTTAAGAGTTGTTGAAAACGCAACTCTTGACTTTCTTTACCATTCCAATCGACACCCAGAGGAGTTTCCCCGTGAAGAATTAGTTTGTCGGTGTAATAACTAGCTATATCCTTGAGAAGCATTATAGAAATTAACCATTCAAATTCGGTTTAACTTCAAAGAAAAGAACTAATGATTTAGATGTAAAAAAAGGGATTTTCTGAAACCAATAAAATGGTAAGAGAAAAATTTCATTTAAAAAAATACCAAGAAAAGAAGGAAATTTAGTTTTGAATGAGACATCCCTAATGCCTGATCGTTTTGTTTTTTCTAAATTCGAAAGCCCAATTTTTACTGATTCAGATTTTCTAACTAGGTAGTTTGAAATAGGGAGTAAGAAATTCGAAATAGGAAATGTTAATCCTTTTGTATGGATCAAGTCGTAATTAACAGCTTCCATTAATGATTTTAAACGATCTATGTCGTACCTCCTGAAGTGACCGGCGATTTCATCTTCAATGCCCCAATGATTTGGAGATGATGGAACCAAGCCAATCATTCTACCACCTTTGTTTAAAAGTAAGGATGATTTTTCCATAAATCTTGATTCCAGTTCATCTGGAAGGTGTTCAATAACCATCGATGAAATAATCAAATCAACTCCTTCAATGAGATTTGGATTAAGATCAAAAAAATCTTTGGTCGATGCCTGGTAACTTCCTTTGTTGATTTCTACTTTGAATCGTTCTTGAAGTCTCAAAATAGTTTCAGCTTCTAGGTCGTATGCACAGCCTCTCCAACCTTTTTTAAGTAGAACATTTGAAACTTCACCACTTCCTGGTCCAACCTCGATAAATGAACCAGGTTTTAACTTTGAAATTCGTTCCTTCAAATACATGAGTTGAAGGATTGTCCCTGGAGGTAATGGCAACATTTACGAAAAATTACTATTTCTTACTGCTTTCTTTCCTCAATAAACTGGTCAACTGAAGTAGGCACATCGAAATTAAAGCCTAGCAAATCTCTTTCCTCTGGTTCTAGTTTCTTGGCCTCAAGAATATTTGGGAGTGAGATTTGCTGTTTAAAATATGGAATTGTGTACACATGGTTGATTGCTCTTCTTTCCTTTCGCGAAGAGTTGTAACCACCACTATGAAATACCATACAATCCAAAACAATGAAATCTCCTGACTTGGCTTTGATTTGAAGGGCGTTTTTTTCTGTGAACTTGCTAGATGGATAATTGCCAAACTTATGTGAACCAGGAATGATAAAAGTAGACCCATTTTCAACTGTAAAGTCATCTACACAAAAAAGGGCATTAACAGCTAAAGGTGTAGTTGAGACAAAATGTTGGTAAGGAAGATCACGATGCCATGACCCTTGGTTGTAAGCTTTCTTTGATGGGTTAATAATCCCATTTTGTTGATTAAGGATGAATTTCCCTTCAATTAATTTCGATAGGAGAGCCAAGAGAATTTTGTTAGTGGCCAATTTTACGAAAATGTCTTGGTTATGGGAGAGTAGGGCTCGAATACTGTAAAACTCATTTTTGGATTTGAGCTTTTGATCACCGTATTTTTTACGGTATTTAAGAAGCGTTGAATTAAAGGTATCAGAAATGGCTTTAATTTGTTGGGTTGTAAGACCTGAGTCTAAAATTGTATAACCAAGCCTTTTAACTTGTTCGGCAGATTCATCTACCGAGGTCAGTAATGTGTCTTTTTTAAGAATACCATATGAATTTCTAGGGATTTGTTTTTTATCAATCATCGAAGCAATAATGCTATAAATAGCTATTTATATATTTTTCTAATAATTGTGTAGGGGCGGTTTTTTGTCTCAATAAACATTTTTGACAGATAAATTCCCTGAATACCTAAAAACAAAATAACCAACCCAGAGAAAAACCAAATTGATGCAATCATGGATGTATAACCGTCTGGCGGTTTTACCATAAAGAAAAATTGGATCAATAACTTGATGATAAAGATAAAGGCAGACAAACTTAGCAATAACCCAGTATAAAAGGTGTAAACTAGAGGTAGACTGCTAAAGGATGTGATTGCATTAACCAAATGACTTAGCTTACGAGCAAAATTATAAGTAGTTTCGCTCGAGGAGGATTTTTGAACAACCTGGGTAGATTGAATAAACCCAGTAATAATCCAAAGACCACCTATGTTTAGTTCACTTTCCTTATGGGATATTAAAGCATTCACATATCGACGGCTCATTAATCGAGCTGTGACAATGTTGTTTGGCTGAGCAACACCGGTAAGCAATCGGAAGACCTTGTAAAAGAGGGCTCCGGTAACTTTTTCAATAAATGCCCCTTTTCTATGATCTTGGATACCATATACCATGTCGGCGTTATCTTTGGTCATTTGCTCATTAAACGAACTTAGCCATTCAGGTTTTTCTTCCAAATCGGAATCAATCAAAAAAACATGGTAACCGGAGGAGTGCTCTAGCCCAGTCATCATCGCTTTGTGGTGACCAAAATTACGAGAAAGATCGATAATTTTTATGTTATTATGTTCATGGGTAAGGTGAATCGCTTTATCCAGACTTGAGTCTGGCGAACCATCATTAACGAATATGATTTCGTAGTCGTTACCAGCAAGATTTTGGGCAGCATGACTTGCCCTGTCATAGAAATCCAAAACATATTCTTCTGAATTGTATAATGTTGTTACAATCGAAAGTTTCATGGGGTACTGTTCAGGTATTTGGAAAATCTTGTCCGCAATTAAAGAATAAGTCGAGGATACTCACATCATGGCAAAATGAGCCCCACAACTGAGTATAACTTTCGTAGTTACCATAATTAAACCAAGTAAGTTTGATTCCTAAATGATTAAAAACACCCTCATCAATGTAATCTTTTGCAGCAGGTCCAGAAATATATTCGGTGGCAAGAGCTTGTTTGCAGAGATTCGCAAGTCTTTCGGATTTATCGCCAGTTAATTCATAATCGGATGAACTACTTATCTTTGTTTTGATTTTAAGATAGGAACAAATTGCGTCCATGAATGTACGATTAAGGTCAGAAAGAAAAGAATAGTCTCTTTCTAGATAGAGTGGCTTGAGCCATTGTGAGATTTCTTCGAAAAAACGAGCACGGGAATAGTTCTTTGTTAAGGCATTCCAATGATCTTTTTGCCACTGGTTACCATCTAGCCTTGTTTCATTAATTTTTTGGTGAAATTTACCTTTTGATAAGACGGGAACGGAAAGCCACTGCAAACCAGTTGGTGTTTTGATTTTATTACGGTTTCTCCAATCTCGCTTGGTAAATTGCATATCATCGTAAATGATGAACTCATCCACATTGGAGATTAAATCGAAATACCCCTTCCATGGGATATAATTAGATTGCAGAATGGCGACTTTTTTCAATTTGGTCTATCGCTACCCTTAATTTTGAATAATCGCCAATGGGATAATTCATTGGGAGTTTCGATTTCTTCTAACTCACCTAAAAAAGGAGTTAATGCAGTACTTCCGTAGCCCACATGACAAGTGGCAAAGACATCCGCATCAAGCGGGAAATGATCCTTATTAAAAGCAAAATCAAAATCACGTGCCATTCCAACCCAAATGGGTACTTCAATAGAAGTTAAGTTAGACCCATCATAAAGTGCATGCGAAATAGGATACCAACCAAAATAAATATCATCGTTTCCCTTACGCAAGTATTCATATGCTTGTTGATATGGCGAGCTTTCAATGCTTGGGGATTTGCTTGCATACCTAGCTACAGGTAACGAAAGTAGGGTAGATGTAGTAGCGAAACAAAGAGTAAACAGGAAATTTTCTTTCTTTTTAGTAATACAAACTAGGTTAAAAAAGTAAGATCCGATTGCTATTAAAGCAATCATGTTACAAATGTATAGTGCATTGTGCATAGCCCCCCAATGAGCTAGGGCAGCTAAGCAAGATGCAAGTGTAAGAAAATAACTTACCGAAAGAACAAATATTAGAGATTCTTTATTTTTAGTAAAAAAATATGAAAAAATAATAAAGATATTAAAAACTACGAAATACCAATATTCTTGTATATACATGACTAGGAAGCGAAATAGTATTGGCAAAGCTTCCAAGTAACTAATTTTTAGAATTTTAGCTCCTTCACCATCAAATAAATTATACCTATCTACCCATCCCCATGTATTGGTTTGATTTGCATGATAATAAAAATAATCACTTAGATCGTAGAATAAGTGGACAAAACCAAGGCAGATTATTAGGGAGACGACAAGTGACAGTATGTAGGTTAGTATAAATTTAAATTCCTTAGTGATCAGAAATAAAATTATGGGTGCAAGTATCCCAGGCAGGGTGGGTAACTTTGCCATCACTGAAAAAATTAGCAAAAACGCACCAATGTATAAAAATATATTTTTCCTTTTCAATAAACCTACAGTACACAACAGATTGCCTGAAATTAAATAGATGGTGCAAGGTACATCGGAATGAATTTTTGCGATGGAAATTGTTACTGCATCTAGAAGAGATAAGGAAATAATTGTTAGAGAGAATGCAAACAATAGTAAGTAAGAGTGTATATTTCTAGTAGATAAAAATTGACTATTTAGGAAAGTTAATAGTGCTAAAAATCCTATCATATTACTCCAAAATGCTATTGAAATTGATAGATTCGGACTATTACAAAAACCACTCAGAGAGTAGAAAAGTGCTGAAGTCCATCCATAACTGGTTACATGAGGACCTGTTTCTGGTTCGTATAGATCAAATCCTTTTGCAAATGCAATTCCCGGGTATAAACCTCGACCAACCCATTCATCAAAATGAGTATAATGCGAATATTTATTAAGAATCCAAATCTGTAAAATTATAAAGACAGTAAGAATTAGCTGATTAAAGCGTGATTTATAGACTTGCTGCACGATGGACTAAAATAGAGAGTAGATAAATGGGGCGTATGAGCTACCACCTAAAATAATAAGTAGCCCAAATAAGATTAGAGCTAACACGATAGGGGTGAGCCACCATTTCTTGTTGTGCATGAGCATGGATGCAAATTCGCTCAGAAAACCCGATTGCTTGGAGGTATTGGTGATGTCTGAGAAATCTTCTGGTACATTTTCTTTTTTCATGTATCGAATTTTAAAATTGTTGGATATAGCGACGATTAGATTTGGTTTGTTCGATATTTTTCCAATAGCTAGATTCAGGGTAAGTTCTTTCTTTTAACTTCGATTTCCCAAAGAAGCGAATCAACAGGGAATAGGGGCAAAAAATTACATAGTAGAAGAGAGGCAGGGAGGTCCAAATGATTATTTGATCAATTAGGTTGATAAGTAAGTGCCAGGCAAAATAAGTAACTCGTCCAAAGGCAGGGACTAAAAGCGAAAGCGTGCCAATTGATAGACCAAAGAAGGCAAAGCCTCCAAATACATACCAATTCATTTCCTGGCTTTCTCCAAAGACTCGAATTATAGTCGTCCAGATCAAACCGACAATTGGTAAGCCAACGAGAAAGCGTAGGCTAGTCGATCTGATTTCCTTTTTTTTTGGCAGCTTGGTCATGGCAAACTCATGTGAATACAGTCTCTAATCAAGATTGAAACTTGCGAGGTATTTCTCTTTTGCGACTAAGGTTGATTTTGGTTGCTCTTCTTTGAATAAAACAAAGTTTTCAAGAACCAACAGGTCCATATCTGTGGAGACAAAGCATCGATAGGCGTCTTGAGGGGTACAAACAATAGGTTCCCCGCGAATATTAAAACTGGTGTTCACAAGTACCGGCGTCTGAGTGGACTCATTAAATTTTTTTACAAGTCGATAATATCTGCCGTTTCTGTCTTCATTTATAGATTGTACCCGTGCGGAATAATCAACATGGGTGATAGCAGGTAGTGTAGAACGCTCGATCTTAACTCGTTTGAGAAGATCAGGGTCGTGCATTTGCTCGTTTTCATTGTTCGAAAGTTCCTTGCGAATGTTTTGAGCAACCGGTGCGACCAATAACATATACGGTGAAGTTGAATTCAAATTAAAGTATCGGTCTACTTCTTCCTCAAGTATGGAGGGGGCGAAAGGGCGGAAGGATTCGCGAAACTTGATGCTTAAGTTCATCTTGGTCTGCATTTCGGAATTTCGTGCATCCCCAATTATGCTTCTTGACCCCAATGCCCGTGGGCCAAATTCCATCCTCCCCTGAAACCATCCAATAATTTTGCCAGCATCGAGTTGCTGGGAGATAATTGCCAACAACTCATCTTCATTTTCATAAAAGAGGTGAGGGGCGTCTGAATCAGTGAGAAACCCCCTAATCTCATCGTTTGTGAAACAGGGGCCAAGGAATGAACCTTTCATCGAGTCGGAGGTCTTGGGTACTCTATTCTTATCCATTAGCTGGAAGTGGGTAAAAAGGGCAGCACCAAGGGCACCTCCTGCATCTCCAGATGCCGGTTGAATCCAGACTTGGTCAAAAATTTTGGATCGCAGTAATTTTCCATTGGCAACGCAATTTAGGGCCACGCCACCAGCTAGGCAGAGATGATTCATTCCGCTCACATCCTTGGCGTACTTTGCCATGCGAAGAACAATTTCTTCGGTCACGGCCTGGACAGATGCGGCTAGATCAATTTCCCGTTGAGTAATCTGGCTTTCGGAACTTCGTGGCGGACCGCTAAACAATAGGTCAAACTGCTTATTTGTCATCGTCAGTCCTTGGCAATAATTGAAGTAGTCCAAGTTGACCCGAAAGGAACCATCTTCCTTTAGGTCAAGCAGTTCATTGATGATTTTGTCTTTGTAAACGGGAGAACCATAGGGAGCAAGTCCCATGAGTTTGTATTCTCCGGAGTTTACTTTGAACCCACAAAAATAAGTGAAAGCACTGTACAGGAGTCCCAGAGAGTCGGGAAATTGCATCGATTTGAGCAACTCGATGCTGTTTCCCTTGCCCACACCTATCGTGGCGGTGTCCCATTCACCGACTCCATCCATTGTAAGGATGGCAGCTTCTTCAAAAGGGCTTGGGAAAAAAGCACTTGCTGCATGAGACTCGTGATGAGTGGTAAAGACAATAGGTTTATCCCATTTGCCAGGCAGTTGCTTACGAATCTCTCTAGGCAGGTGCAATTTTTGTTTGAGCCATTGGGGCATGGCTTTGACGAAGGAATGCAACCCGACGGGAGCAAATCCAACATAGGTCTCCAGCAAACGATCAAACTTAAGAAAAGGTTTTTCGTAAAAGACAACCTGCTCAAGATCCTCCAACTTCAAATTAACTTCTTCGAGGCAATAGTTGATCGCATGAATGGGGAAACTGGAGTCGTGCTTAATTCTCGTAAACCGCTCCTCCTGAGCGGCAGCAAGGATACCACCTTCGCCGACCAGTGCAGCGGCACTGTCGTGATAATACGCTGATATGCCTAAGATCATGACCTAGGTTTCAGATAGCTCACAATTCCTTCGGTAAAGGCTTCGTATCCAGCACGATTAAGGTGTATCGGGTCGCGGGGATCATGGAGTAGTTGATTAGTGGCGATTTCTTTGAGGTGATCGGTAGTATCGTAAAACTCTGTACCAGTTTTTTGTGTAATTTTAATAATTTGAGCCCTTAAAAACTTATTTCTTTCTATCGCATCAACGGGTTTAAAGACACCTGAGCGGGATTTACCCATCATCACAAGGGGGGCAGGGGATATTTGGCAATTTCCAAATTCGTAAATCGAAAGCGAAGAGGGGAGGTAAATTAAACTAATTTTGGTGACAGGGAAATTACTTCTTAAATAACGGAGAGAATGCTCCATGATTTTTAACGAAAGAGAGATTTCCATCTCGTTGAGAAGAAGGGCAGGGCCTTCGCAAAAACCCAAGGGAACCTGGACGCCTGAGATATTTACAATGTTGGTCGGTTTCGAGCTATATATTTCTTGAGATACTGAGGGCGGATCGAGAGGGACTGAGTGAAGGTCTGAAGAGTCAGGTTGGGGCTTCTGATAGAATTTTCGGTAATAATTTTTAGTTAAACCAGAAAAGAGGTTCCAGGCGGCTGAGTGATCCATGACGGCCCAAGATTCGGAAAGTTTTCTTTCTTCATCGGTAATGATCTTGGCAATCTTTTGATCCATGTCATTGGATTCAATGGTATGCAAATCAAGACCACGCTGTTCAACTTCGTGAAGGTTGTTAACAAGGTCGTTACCTTCGTAAAAAACAAAAAGAATTTCCAATGGGTTCTCAATTCTTGACCAAATCCATGAGTTTTTGA
>Ga0206129_10000945_pt1 | contig 41515 bp, 38 predicted proteins | sample Helgoland_Spring_8_FD_148616 | JGI IMG/M metagenome (GOLD analysis project Ga0206129, IMG submission 148616) | Pelagic subsurface seawater microbial communities from Kabeltonne, Helgoland, North Sea - Helgoland_Spring_Bloom_20160502_2 | ecosystem: Environmental > Aquatic > Marine > Epipelagic ...
CAACACTGGTTCCGTTCACTCGAAGAGGCTCGCCATGAAATTGAAGAATGGCGAAATCATTACAATAATGTGCGGCCACACAGTTCTCTTGGTTATCAATCGCCAGTGGATTTTATGAAAAAGGCAGCGTAAATTATGTTTGGAATCTCATCAAAGGTGCGGCGTTAAATTGGGGGAAAGGTCACCTAAATCCAGCAAGTATAAGTACCATCCTAAAGACACTTCAGGAAGGATTAAAATCTGGAACAAATCAACAACCGCTGAGCGGTCATTCCTTTAGGGTGGGAGCAGCACTTGATTTGTTAGAGCAAGGCGAGCCACTGGAGAAGATAATGCTTAGAGGTGGATGGCAATCGGATTCGACGGCGATGAAATACTTAAGAAACTGGGTTTTCTAGTTTTAATTTACTTATAACCTGCCCAATCCCATCACGCCAATTTGAAGCATGCACGCCAAAATTATTTTCAATTTTTGAACAATTTAGAACCGAGAATGCCGGTCTTTTTGCGGGTGTTGGATAGGCTGAGGTTTCAATTGAGTTAACTATGCTTGGTATTTTTGAATTGTTAGTCATTGCTTGGTCAAAGATTGCATTCGCAAAGTCATACCAAGAACATGGCTTATCACCGCAGTAGTGGTATATGCCATTATATTCTTGCGAATTAAGCTGAGGGACTATCTCAACAACAGATCTTGCAATATCCTGTGCATAGGTAGGACAACCAACCTGATCTCCAACAATGCTCAACTCATCGCGCTCTGCCCCAAGACGCAGCATGGTTTTTAAGAAATTATTCCCATACTCACTAAATACCCAAGCTGTTCTGATGATAATATGTTTACAGCCTGATGCCTGAATCTCTAACTCACCCTTAAGCTTGGTTTCCCCATACGCACCCTGAGGATTAGTTTGGTCGTCCTCTTTATATGGCACATTAGAGTTACCATCAAATACATAGTCCGTTGAAACATGGATCAACCAACATCCCAACTGATTGCAAATATTAGCAATATTTCTAACGGCTAGATGATTTATCAAATCAGCCGTTTCAAGATTCTCTTCAGCCTTATCAACTGCCGTATAAGCGGTCGCATTAATAATTAGACCAGGAGAAAACTCTAAAATTTTGCTTTTGGTTACCTCAAAGTCAGCAATATCTATTTGCTCACGTGAAGTGTAAATAACTTCATGCTCTGTGTTAATTAGTTGATCATTTAAACATCTACCAAGCTGGCCTTTACAACCTAAAACTAGAATTTTCATTTTTTTAGATCAGCCAATAACGGAGCATTTGCATCTTTATCTGATAACATAGGGTTATCAATTGGCCAAGAAATATTTAGATCAGAGTCATTCCATAATAGACTTCCCTCATCAGAGGGATCGTGATAGTCAGTACACTTGTACTCAAAATCTGCGGTTTCTGAAAGCACTACAAAACCATGTGCAAAACCAGGTGGCACCCAGAATTGAGTTTTATTCTCCTCAGAGAGGATTACCGCTTCCCACTGACCATATGTTGGCGAACCTGAGCGAATGTCCACAGCAACATCATAAACCTCACCTCGAACCACCCTAACCAATTTTCCCTGAGGTTTAGTTTTTTGGAAGTGCAGCCCGCGCAATACACCTTTTGATGAGCGTGAGTGATTATCCTGAACAAAGGGCAAGCTAATACCCGCAAGATTTGCATATCTATCTGCTTGAAATGTTTCCAGAAAAAAACCGCGCTCATCACCAAATACTTTAGGCTCAATAATCACGCAATCTTTTAATTTAGTTTTGATTACATTCATTTATAGCCACCGGCTACCTTAGCTAAATATTCGCCATAGTTGGTCTTTTTCAATGCGTCAGCTTGCTGTAACAAAGTATCTCTTGTTATCCAGCCTTGGTGGAACGCAATTTCTTCCAAACAGGCCACTTTGAGCCCTTGACGATGTTCAATCGTTTGCACAAATTGTCCAGCTTCAATTAAGGAGTCATGAGTACCCGTATCAAGCCAAGCAAAACCTCGACTTAAGAGCTCAACTGTTAGATCCCCTCTATTTTGATAGGCATTATTAATATCAGTAATCTCTAATTCGCCTCGGGCAGAAGGCTTTATAGCTTTTGCAATTTCAATCACATCATTGTCGTAAAAATATAACCCTGTTACCGCGACATTTGACTTAGGATTTTTCGGCTTTTCTTCAATCGAGGTAACTTTTCCATCAGTATCAAAATCAACTACACCAAATCGCTCAGGGTCTTTTACGTGGTACCCAAAAATAGTTGCACCATTTTCTTTTGAAGTTGCAGCTTTTAAATTTGTAGTGAAATTTTGCCCGTAAAAAATATTATCACCAAGGACTAATGCAACATTACTATCGCTAATAAAATCTTCACCAATTAAAAAAGCCTGAGCAAGACCATCGGGGCTTGGCTGAATGGCATACTCTATTTCGACACCAAAATCAGAGCCATCACCCAATAAACGTTGATAACCTGGCATATCATCAGGCGTGGATATAACCAAGATGTCTTTAATACCAGCAAGCATTAACACAGAAATTGGGTAGTAAATCATTGGCTTATCATAAACAGGCAATAACTGCTTGGAGACGCCTTTGGTTATTGGATGAAGTCGCGTTCCTGACCCACCCGCTAATACAATTCCCTTGTAATTATTGCTCATATTATTCCCCTAAACGCTCTAGGCGGTAGGCACCCGAAAGCACTCTCTCCCACCACTGGCGATTATCCAAATACCACTGAACAGTCTTACGCAAACCAGTTTCAAATGTTTCCTCTGGCACCCAACCCAATTCACGCTCAATCTTTGAAGCATCAATTGCATACCGTGCATCATGTCCTGGGCGATCTTTAACAAAGGTTATTAAATCTCGATAACTTTTAACACTAGCTGGCTTTTCTGGAACAAGTTCTTCCAATAGCTCACAAATAGTTTCAACTACCTCAAGATTAGTTTTCTCATAATGGCCACCTATATTATAGGTCTCACCTATTTCACCCTCAGTCACAACCTTGATCAGTGCTTTGGCATGATCTTCCACATAAAGCCAATCACGTACCTGCGAGCCATCTCCATAAATAGGTAACGGTTTGCCATGAATTGCATTCAAAATAACATGCGGAATCAGCTTTTCAGGAAAATGATAAGGGCCATAATTATTAGAACAATTGGTAACAATTACCGGCAAACCATAGGTTCGACCCCAGGCTCGGACTAGATGATCAGAAGCCGCTTTGCTTGCGGAATATGGTGAAGATGGTGAATAAGGAGTTTCTTCTGTGAAAAGATCTTTTGTACCCTCTAAATCACCATAAACTTCATCAGTGGATATATGATGAAATCGAAATTTATTTTTACCGACCTCATCAAGGCTCTCATAATAAAGTCGGGCTGCTTCAAGAAGATTAAAAGTACCCGCGATATTGGTATCAATAAATTCAGATGGGCCATCAATTGAGCGATCAACATGACTTTCTGCAGCTAAATGCATTACACAATCAGGTTGATGCTGTTGAAAAACTCTGTCGAGTGCTTTTGCATCACAGATATCCACCTGTTCATGAAAATATCTATGTGAGCTAGCGACATCAGGCAATGAATCAAGATTACCTGCGTAAGTTAATTTATCCAAATTAATTACTTGAGCATTTTTTTCATCAATGAGCACACGGACAACAGCACTACCAATAAATCCTGCACCACCAGTTACTAATATTTTCAATTTAACTCCTTTAAAACAAACCATATAACAACTTTTAAAAATGATATAGACTATAAATTTTGTGAATTTAATTTCGGAAAATGGCCCTAAAAGCATAGTTGATAAAGTAATAGGCACTACTATAAAAATTTAACTTCTCAATTGACCTGTATATTTGCCATTGCCTCCCAGCTTTTTTAAATTTATTTCTTGATATCGAGTTGGAAACAATTCTGTATGAAGCCAGCGTTTCTTCAAATTTCAAAGCAACATTACCCCTTTTTAAAATTGAAAGCCAGGTAGCATAATCTTGCCCTGTCCTCAAAAGTGGCATCGAAACACTTATTTTAGTCTGATCAATAATTACAGTTGAACATCCAACTGTCGCCTTTTTTGCGAGAAGATCTTGATATGTTATTTTTTTAGGGGAATTGCGATCAACTACTTTTCCAAGAAAAACCCCATCTTCAGATATTACACGATATGACGTAAATGAAATCAAAATATCATTAGCTTCCATAAAATCAATTTGTCTACATAATTTTGCTCTGTCCCACAAATCATCTGAATCTATAAACGCAATAAATTTTCCCTGTGATTCAGATATCGATCTGTTTCTGGAATACCCCGCGCCTTGGTTAGTTGAATTTTTAAAAACCTTTACTCTTTTGTCTTTTGCGGCAATATCTGAAAGAATTTTTTCGGTAGAGTCAGTAGAGAAATCATTAGTAACTACCCACTCCCAATCAGTAAATGTTTGAGCTTCTAGAGATCTATAAGTATCACAAATAAATTTTTCAGCGTTATATACTGCAGTAATAATGGAAACTTTAATCATTTTTTGCTCAATACATTTACTGTAATTGGAATATAATGGAGTCATCAGAGCTTAAGAATCCCGCCCATTTAGCAAACGTTGACCTAGAAAGAACTTTATATTTAGAGGAGATAAGTACTGAAAAATTTTCTTGTGGATTAGGCTCATGAATATAATCAATAGCGCAGATTCCTTCTAGAACCTCTTTCGCATAGTTAACATCATCAGTTACCAAATGGATAACTGGATCCTTAATTATAGAAAGAGCAGCTTTTATTAGGTCCTGGTATTGATTTACATCTGCAGGCGAAGAAACTCCAAGACGAATATATTCCCCGCCTCTTACATTAATGACAAGGGCATTAGCCGGAATGTCAGTTACTAAATCAGTTCTCAAGAGAGGAACTAATTCCGACTTTATATAGGGCAACTGCTTTTTTTGCTCAAAATAGCCGTCAAGAAATACATCACCCTCCCAAAAGTTACTGACATCAAGGGAGTGATACTTGTCAGTGTAACTACCTGGCAGCCTTAAGTTAAAGTAGCTGAAAATTTTAATCAATCTAGATTTTAGAAACCATGACTTTTCAAAAATAACGAATTCATCAAGCCTATGTTTATCTAAAACTGTTGGAATTAAAAACCCCCAGTTTTCTCGATAATTTTTCATATCAGTGCAGTCAATCGCAATTTTTTCATAGCCAAGTTTTTTCATCAAAACCAAAGCAAATCCAAACTGATAGAGCTGATTACCTAGCCCTCCCACCAATCGAAGTCTAACAGCCCTCACTTATGGCTCCACCGCTTTTGCCAATTAGCAAATCCAGGTTTCCAAATCGCAAGAAAGTCCCTCTTTTTTTTGATGATACTTGATGTCGCGGCATGAGCTTCATGCTGATACGTAATATCGATCAATTTAAATTCTGATTTAGAAATGTGCTCAACGTAACTCGCAAACTCAAGTTCTTCTGAGTAAAGAAATGTATTATCATTAAAGATATTTATATCACTTAAAAGCGACGAGTTAAAGCAAAAGGCGGAGCCATGAACTGCCCATAATTTTGAGGGAAATATACCAGCGATCTTTATCAAAAAAGTAACGGCCGTAAGAATAAAAATATTATCAAACGACATGGAGAACTTATGTAGAAAAAGAAATTTACTTTGGAGTGTGGTTAAGAATGGGTTCCTGTCCTTTGAACCTTCCATTGCCTTACAAACATAAACATAATTCCCAACAGGTAAATCACTCGGGAATTTAAGAAAAGTAACATCCAAATTACCTGCGACAATAATACAATCTTTATGTTCTGATTTTACGATTGAAAGACACTTATTCAAAGCCCTGCCATACCCGACATTCTCGGATTCTAAAACATGAATACCCAAACTCCTACAAATAGTGATTACTCTTCCTCTCTCAAGCTCAGAATGAAAATTATCCACAACATATAGGACATTATCTTCACATGTCTTTTTAATAGAGTCATGCCAACCTTCAATTAGCCTGGATGTATTATAGTTTACTGCAATAAATATTTTTCTCATAACTTAAAATGCGCTCGACTCTTTCTAACTATGGGGAACTTTACTCCCGCAATCAGCACTCCAGAGAATACAAGTGCAAAGAGTGTATTAAAATAGTTAAAAGGCGAAATAAGGCAGAATAGAAGCATCGTCATTATTAAACGAACAGTATTATATGAATAGAAAGACATACTTTTTTTTGAGTATAGACTAACTATAAAGCCAAAGATCGACATTAAAACGCAGCTTCCCACCAAACCGAAGTCAGATAAAAATCCTCTTATATTGGTGTAAATATTAGTCGAACCATAAGTGGTATCAACCGGTTTATAAAAACCTTGATCAAATTCAACACCTACTACTTTAAAAGCACCCGCAAAACTTCCCATACCATAGGTAGATCCATATTGATCTGAACTAGTTTGCATCCAGAGCACAAGTGCCTCGTACATGGCAATAGTGTATACACCTAATTTCATCAATAAAATTTCTAGGATGCCATCGTCTTTATCTGAAACTCTTCCGTAAGCACTAAACAAAAATATTGCAGCCAGAATGGCAACTAGGAAAATAGTCATCCAGGCCAGCCTTATAAAAGATAACTCTTGTAGTCTAACGTTATGTCTTATCACGAATTCAACGAAGTAGGTAACAAAGACAATGAGCACTCCAAGGCGCGCGAGGCTAGCAGATTCAACTAGAATCATTAGAAATAAAAGCATATGAACTGTGCGACGTGAAGCTTTGACACTCGCTGCTAGACTGCCACTCATAAGGAAACTAATCGTACCGAAACGCTGAAGAATAGATTGTTGTGATGACTCTTCGAAGTTAGTATACCTTTGCACCGCATTATTTAGAGCGTAGCTCATAAACTCGCCGCTGAGTAAATGAGTGACAATGTCATATATTACTCCTACCTTGCTGAAGGCATAAACTGAAAATATTAGATAGAACACATTAGGCTGCACAGAAAATCTATTCGAATAGTCCACATAACTTAGGGAAGAGATCTTATATTGCGCAAACAATACACCGAGGAAAAAACATCCAAAAATAGTTAAAAGCTGAACAACCTCGAAAGGATAACTATTTATTAGAAAAAACTGTGGGAAAAAATATAGAATACTAAAAGCATAAAGTATAATTCTTAGCATTACAAAGTCCGTTGGTCGCTTGTATTTTTAATAATGAATAATTCGGATACGTATATATTTTTTGGTTTCTTTTAGATATCAGCGTCTAAAATATATTCGTTAAGTTCAAACTAGCCTTCTTTGACTGTGTCTTATTAAAAGTAGCGTCAACAATGTTAACGCGATTAAACTCTCTACCGCAACCAAAAGGAAAATTCCGGACGGGGCATTATCAGTGACAATGAGAATCACAAACCCTAAGATAAATATTATGGCTCCTAGCATGTAGCTATTAACTAAATAATTAGACATGCCTAGTAACTTGGCTGCTGGCACCAATAGACCGATTACAAAAAAAGAAGAAATCAGAACAAACTGGAAAACCTGAAATGGGTAATCGGAGATAAATAGCATTATTGGCGCGACTTAAAGGAACAAGAATGCTAAAGCAATAATATTACTCAATGTATTTCCCCATAACGCTATTTTTAGCATCAACGATACCCTTGAATACCATCTTAAATCTAAAAAACTTATTTTTTTCGAGAAATGTTATCTTAACAATTCCCTTAAGAATAGAGACAATGACTCCCAATATGTTGGTATTTGGGTGTTTTTTGGATAAATAGATTTTATTTCTAACTTGATAGTAAATGCGAAGTGGTGAATGGCAGTAATATTTTATATTTAATATTGAGCGAACATCACCAAGAGAGTGTCTCATGATTGGTGTCGATAGCTGAAGCAGCTTGTATCCTTTTTCTCGCGCCCTGATACAAAAATCAGTGTCGACTAAATCAATAAATAGTTTTTCATCGAACGTACCTATATCTTCATATGCACACAAGTCAAGACAGCTACCTGATGTAATAAGCCAATCACACTCCTTGACGGGGGGGGCATCGAAATATGCGTTTTCATCAACAACATAGTCGCAAATAATATTCGGCGAAAACATAGCGACGTCTGAACAATCATAGCTAAGGATTTTATCTAAGTATTCAACCAGATCAGCGCCACTAAGCTCGCTATCCTGATCAAAAAATATTATTTTTCTTTTATCACTCGCAACTGCGACATCCGCCATGGTGTTTAGCGCAATGGAAACTCCATCATTTTTACCGTTACTTAGAAAAGTACAATTTTTATGAGAACCGATCTTTGCTTCCAAGCCATTATCTGGATGTTCGGAATTATCATATATGATTACAAGGTCGATGATCTCGCAAATACTATCCAAAATTTTGAGATCATCCCCACCAGGATTATAGACGGTAAGACCAACGCAAATATCATAGTAATTATCGAATTTAATACCACTCGGACGTATATTTTGGTCATTTTTACGAATCTTATTTGACAAGATAAGCTCCTAGACCTTTTCTATACAAAAAAATCATTAAATAACTAGCCAAAAAATACTCAACCGAGACTAGTAGATACGTCACGTTCTCTAAGCTTTTTAGAAAAAATAGGCCTATAAAACCAACAATAAAAAATACTCCCGAGAATAAATAGGCTGTAAATATATAATTGGTCATACCAAATGGAATAATGAAGAGTGCTTTTATTGTTTCAGAAATAACCATCGGTACCAGAAGGCCGCTCATCACTACAAAAATATTTACACCGAGAGGTGGAATCTCATTAAAAATAAATTCGAGCCAGAATGTTGGCAAAACGTTGAATACAAACGTCCCAATAAGTGCCGCTGAGACGCTTCCTATAAGTACCCACAAACCCAACCTAGCGGCCTCATGCTTATTATTTAGAACTAATGCAGACACACGGGGGTAGAATCCTGAAACTATGGGATTTAGCATGAGAATCAACGAACGGCAATATCGGTCAGCAATGGATAGGTAAGCTATATAATCTAGGGTCAACATGGAAGCAGATAACGGCAGGTAGCTTTTAGAATACATTAACACCATGAGATTTGACTTGAAGATCTGCCAACTATCGTTAAAAACGACCCCAGAGTCCGATTTAGAAATTGCATCCAAATCCCTCAGATCAATGGTTCGGAGAATAAACGGAATGGTGAGAATTGCCCCAAAAAAGATACTTCCATTAGTAAGAAACTGTATTAAAATCAGGCTAGAGTCTTCATTTATAAATATAAAAATAGAGGAAAAAAGCGCGATTCGGGTTAAAATTTGAATGAGTGATACAGCCTTAAGAGACTCCAAGCCCTGAAAAAGCCACTGTGGGTAAATTACGCGCCCTAAAGAGCTCAGGCCTCCAACATAGATTAGTATTGCGAGAAATTTTTCGACAAATCCTAATAACTGTAACAAAAATACTACTATCATCATCGCGCAGTATAAAACCAATTTTGTAAGAGTTACTTGAAACCATATGAGAGTTAGCTTTCTTTTGTCTTGCCTATTTTGAGAAACATATTTGCACGCCGGCAACTGAAAGCCATAGTCAACAATAACTTCCATCATTAACACCACAGCAGTTGCTAATGCTAAATAACCATAGTTTGATGCCCCGATAATGCTCAATATATATGGAATTGATAACAGAGGAAGTACAATAGAAGTTATCTGTAATAACATCAGATAGCCAATATTATTCACTAATTTGTTGGACATAGTCTCGGAGCTTCTTATATGTATGCAATTTTTAGCAAAACCCTTACGTTTAGTTGATATGCCTATAACTTATTTATCAATTCTCGCTAAGCATAGACCGATTTACTGGTAAGAGAACTTAAGGTCTCAATCCTGACTGGATCTGATACGTTCTAACAAAAACAATACACGGTTGTTGTCGCTTTGAATTTTTCGAAATACCCTTAATTATCATGAAAAATATCCCTTGAAAAACATTTCGAATCAACATCGTTCAAGCACTCAGCCATTCGATTTGCGAGAATGATATCGCTATTCTTTTTAAAATCGTCCAAATCTGAAATAACTTTTGAACCAAAAAATTCGCTTGAACCAAGCTCTGGCTCATATACAACAACCTCAATACCCTTTGACTTTATCCTCTTCATGATCCCTTGAATGGCAGAGGATCTAAAGTTATCGCTTCCCTCTTTCATAACTAAGCGATAAAACCCAACCGTTTTTGGTTTTAACTTTAGTATTTCCTCAGCAATAAAATCTTTTCGGGTTGTATTTGAAGACACGATCGCCTGGATCAGTGTCTGCGGCACCTGGTCATAGTTTGCAAGCAACTGCTTGGTATCCTTTGGTAGGCAGTAGCCACCGTAACCAAAGGATGGATTGTTGTAACCCTCGCCTATGCGTTCATCCAGGCACACGCCATTTATGATACTCTTGGTATCTAGATCATGGGCCAGTGCATAGGAATCTAGCTCATTAAAGAACGATACCCTCATGGCAAGGAAGGTGTTGGCAAATAACTTGACTGCTTCCGCCTCTGTTGAACGGATAAATAAGGTCTCTATATCCTTTTTCTCAGCACCCTCAACCAAGAGATTGGCAAAGGCTTTGCCAGCCTCAAGCTGGCTACCCACAATAATGCGCGATGGATAGAGGTTATCCTTTAAGGCCTGACCCTCTCGCAAGAACTCTGGAGAAAAGATTACTCGATCCGTGCTGTGCTGTTCTTGCAGTGATTTTGTATGCCCTACAGGAATGGTCGACTTAATCACTACAAAAGCATCTGTATTTAACTCTAAAGCGTCACCGACCACACTATCTACTGAGCTGGTGTCAAAACGGTTGGTATCAGGGTCATAGTTGGTGGGCGTTGCCACCACCACAAAGTTGGCACCCATGTAGGCGGCCTGCTTATCTAATGTTGCTGTAAGGCTTAGCGCTTTATCGTCTAAAAAGGCCTTAATCTCGGCGTCTGCCACGGTTGATTGTTTGTTGTTAACCTTTTCAACCCGTGCAGGGTCCACATCAAGAACCACCACATCATTGTGCTGGGCAAGTAGCACTGCGAGGGTCATGCCCACATAGCCAGAACCCACAACCGTAATTTTTGTTTTGTTCGTCAAATTTAGACCTTTAATTTGATGTTAATCGTCTGATTTACTTCGAAAATTTACTTAAGAATTTTTTTCTTTTTTTATAGACTCCAGAAACTCTGAAAACTACCCTTTAAAATACGATAAGAGCCTTTATCATTACCTAGGCACTCCATCCACTATAAGGCTTTTCACTTTACTAATATTCTGCCAAAGAAGCGCCCGAGGGACTGAAATATCCATAGCCTTCATGCAACGCTCAAGCAGACAATTCTCCTCACCTAACCTATCAATCACCCTGGCAAGATCTTTTAAGATGGCTTCACCATAGGCCGCTTTAGATTTTGTGGCCGCCTCAAAAAATTCTGTCTTACTAAGATTAAGCATGGCAAGGTCTATGACATCCCGGCAATGCATTCCCATATCCAGGCCCCGATCAGAATTGGCGAGCAGCTTACTTGCGGCCATATCTAGCGTGGTTAATGTGGCGACGCCTAAAATGCTATCCTTGTTTCTTGGCTTTGCTAGCGCAATCCGCCCCTCAAGGACAATCTCAAACTTAATCGGCTTTCCTTGGACAAACACTTTGGTTCGGATACCGTACTGGTCACTGCGAATATCCGACGCTTGAAGCTGTCCGGCATCGGTACTTCTCATTAGCGATTGAAGGCCCTGCTCACGGACTAGATTGCGCAGATGTCGATATGAGGCCAAGTCCGACACCAAAAAATCTATATCAACCGACTCACGGTACTCACCGTATCTCAGGGCGATTGCCGTACCCCCCGCAAAAAGGCAGTTATGCTGCTTCAGCAAATCCCCATCCAGCGACTCAAGGACTTTCGCTATACGCTGGTGATGTGGACGGTTAAACATCAAGACAGCGCTCCCTCAAACGCAACGCCAAGTAGCTCGATAAGCGCCTGCTCACTGTCGCTTAGATTTTCGGTATCCAAGAAGCGCTTGTTACGCTCATAGATTGAGTGGGCCTCAACAAGAGATAGCTCATCGACCCCTTGCACATGCCACGCCAGCTCTTTTAACTGGGGGTATTCTGCGAGCGATAGTCGAACCGGCAGCTTGCCGACGCTGCCTGCATTAGCTGTATTCCCTTTATCAGTTTTTGCAGAGAGGTGCAGATTCAAATCTAGAGCGCTGATAACATTTAGGTAGGCACCCATACTCACGGTGTACTCACCCTTCTCAATACGATGCAGTGTCACCCGAGATATGCCCGCTGTCTCGGCGGCTGCATTTGCCGTGATCTTGAATGACTTACGGTGCTGCATTATCAACTGCCCAATATCGGCGAGCTGACTAACCGCGTCATCTGATATTTTTTCTATTTTTTTCTTCATAATGTTTCATATAATATACATATATGCAGATATGTCAATTATATGAAACATATTTAGTATTTTTTATAGCTCAGGCTCTTACTGTAATCAATAAGAGCACTTATCACTCTGCAGAAACTCACAACTTTTATGTTGATACCTGAGACTCCATGCACTAATACCTAGTGCTGTAGTGCCGGTACCAATTTATCATACGAAATCGCATTAACGCCGTTACTGAGCTCAAGCTCTACTCCATTGTAGACAACCAAACTTTGCTTAAGCGGATGGTTATTAGCTGCAAATCTGACTAGCTGTTTCTCAAATTTGCCATGCCATGTGGAGGCTGCTTTTATTTCAATACCAACCAGCCCATTGCTGGTCTTGCACAGCAAATCAATCTCGCTGCCATTGCTGTCCCTAAAGAAATATAAGTTCGCATCATAGCCACTGTTATATCGCTGTTTGAGTACTTCGATCACTACTAGATTTTCAAATATGCTGCCTAGTAGCGGGTCACGCAACACTTGACTAGGTGTTTCTAAACCTAACAGGTACGCTAAAAGACCGACATCGGTAAAAAAGTACTTGGGCGACTTGACCACCCGCTTGCCAAAATTCTCAAAATATGGCGGCAACTTCACGACTACATACGACGCTTCAAGTACAGACAGCCATTGCTTTATGGTCTTGGCAGTCACCCCTACCGCGTTTGACAGTGCCTGATAGTCCATAAGCTGGCCAACTCGGCCTGCCAGCAATTTAATAAACTTTTCGAACAAACTAACGTCTTTGAGTTCGATTAACTGCCTGACATCGCGCTCAATATACGTTTGATAATAATTAGCGTAGGCTCGAAAAGGCCGCTGGTTCTGACTGTGTACCCTTGGCAGAAAGCCATGTATAACATAGTCTTCAAAGCCATCAAATGTCAGTCCTGCCTGCCTTAACTCCTCAATAGACAGTGGCAACAAATGCAGTAACCCCGTGCGACCTGCCAGGGACTGCGCTACTGCCGCACGTAATTCCAACTGATGAGAACCCGTTAAGACAAATCGGCCGTTTTTCTGCTCTTTGTCTACTGTGCTCTGTAAGTAACTTAGTAGCGTTGGCACACGCTGAACTTCATCAAATATAGTATTGTCAGGGAAGCGCCGTAAAAAAGCCCGCGGGTCCTCTGCTGCCAACATCCGCTCATCCGGATCTTCTAATGAGACATATGCGTAATCTGGTAGCTCATGTTGAACCAGGGTTGTTTTACCGGCCTGCCGAGGCCCCAGCACAGTCACTATGGGGTACTCCTGCAACAGCAAGTGCAATTCTTTAGTGATATTTCTCTTAATCAATGGCAGTCTCAATTATGTAAAAAAGAACTTAAACTCCAGTATTACATAACTAATCAAAGTATCGCAAATAAATTACTACGCGTAATAAGTCAACGCCCGCACTATCTTGACAGCCCTTTCCGCCTCTAAAACCTGATAGACAAGCCGATGCCGAATATTAATTCTTCTTGAATAAGCACCGCTCAAGTCGTCCACCAGCTTTTCGACAGGATGCATTTGAATACTTAATCGCAAGCAGCGCTGTTAACGAATAACAGTAATCGCTATTTCCGTTGCCTTGTTAATGATCGATGTTGGGGCCTTTTCAACAAACCTGACATTTCGACTTGCAACATCCAAGGATCGCAATTGGTACATTAATACCACACCATTGGTAGCTGTTCCCTGCAGTGGTATCTCCAGCGCCATACCACGGACGGTACTAGTAATGGGAGCAACTATCGAGAAGCCGGTATGGTCATTAAAGGACTGTCTTGATATCACAAGAGCAGGCCGTCGTTTGATTATTTCTTTGCCTGCGCTAGGGTCAAAATCTAGCATTACAATATCGCCTTTATCGGGCACATATCTAGCCATTAGATTTCTCGACCACTTGGCTTGGCATCTATCCAATCTTGATCTTCTTCAAGCACCCTAAAGCTCTTTTTTGGACTGTCGGCTAAAAGATCCTCTAGTGTCATTGGCTCATCGACCAATGTCATTACCAACGTCCCTGCCTTAGCCTCAATATTGACTTTGTCTCCCAGCGCGATCCCAGCCGCATCTAGCATAGGCACTGGGATAATGGTTCCTGCAGAGTTTCCCCATTTGCGAATATTCGTTTTCATTACGTCACCTTTTAGTTAAACATTGTTTATACTATCAGCGCTGCGACGTTTATACAAGGTCTAAACTATTCTGCTTGAATGCCGATAAAAGCCATTATCACGCCCCACTCGAAGTCCTGCCCTCAACCTCCGACTTAAGCGCCTCAATCTCCAACTCAAGCCGCCTGTACTCATCCTGCTTGCGCGCCAAAAAACGTACCGTGATCGCAGCCTTCTCTTTTATCCCCTTGGGCGTCAACAGATAGGCATAGCCCCACTTGTTATCTGAACGCTGAAAGTTATCCAACTTAACAAGACCCACATCAATCAGTGACTTCACAATATAGTGAGTCTTGCCCAAGCTCACTCCGAGCTCGGCCGACAACTGGCGCTGGGTTAGCTGTGGATTTTGCTCTAGCAGTCTAAGCACGCTGAGCTGGATTTCATCATTGGACATAGGCTTTTACTATTTGTCGGGCAGGCTACCGCAGGGCCATAACATCGGGACCTGAGTAAATGACTCACTTAATTTTGATGTTCACACCATGAACAAGGCGGGATAATACCAGAGAAAGGACAGATAAACAGCTATTTCATACCGCGGTTCTGCAGGGTGTCCATCCCTCAAAAATCAAGGCTTCCCTGCTCTACACCACGCCCGCCGACTTGTTGGCCCGCTGCGCAAATAGCCACATACCCATTACATACATCGCAACTTCAAACACAAACACCCAGACCCAATCGCCACTATTCGCTGCACGCCAGCCTCCAGCATATCCAGCCAGCACAAGCCCAGACGTACAGCCACTGATCAACAAACCGGTGAATGAGTTGGCCATTACTTTTGATCTTAAGGCTATCTTTAGACGCTGATGCAAGTGATTATGCAAATGACCATTATCTGCTGCGAATGGCGACTGGCCCACACTGACTCGCCGCACGACACTGCCGACAAAATCAAGGCACGGGTACGCAAGCAAGGCCACCATAAACCATATGGAAAAATCTCCCGCCGCTACGCCATTAAGACCATAGCCCAAAATAATAGCCCCGAGTCCATAGCTTCCTGTGTCACCCAGGAAAAACCAGCCTGAGATCACATTGAAAACAAGAAACATCGTACAGATAAACATCAGGATGCCATCCGCAGGGCGCCCGTACTCCATAAAGAAAACAGTACAGACAACGGCAGCAATACCGGGCACCAATCCATTGGCGCCATCGGCCATATTAAAGGCGTTGATAAAACCAACACAAAAGACAGCCGTCAACGCCCATGCCAGCAGCGGAAACTGAAGCAAGGCATCAACCCCAATAACACCCAGTTTCGCTGGCACCAATTCTGGCCAGGCCCACAGGAGGCTGCCTAACACGACAAATTTCGCAGCCAACCGAAGAACCGGGGTCAAGAAGTCCGGCTTTAAGTCTTCAGCAAAGCCCAGCAATGCGCAGGCCAGGATGGCGAGCCAAAGATACAACTCACGCTCCAGGCGAATGACACCCGGCGTGTAAGGAGAAAGGAGGGTCAACCCAATTATATAGGCACAAAACAATATTCCAATGGCCACACCACCCAACCGGGAGGACTCAACTACGCTAATACCATGGGATACCGGGGAGTCACGCCCCACTGACAGAAATGACATGAGCGTCATCAAAAGGATAACACCTACACCAGCAAGGCCATACAAGACACCAGCAATAATGCACATCAGTGCAATCTTACTATGAGTTTTTGATAACCTTGCCTGACCTAACCAACGAGTGACAATCAACAATTTTTACCCTTCTCTATAACCGCTGTAGCAGCGGCCTTTAAAAAGAACCTGCGGATTGATTTACCAGGATTCGACCTTGCAGTGATCCAGACTCGACAGCAGTCTCTTGAATAATAGTGTCCCGCCCATTTTCTATAATTATTGTAATAACCTGTGAGCCCACAATACCCACTGCGATCCGCTCAGGAAGATTCGGCAGAGCATACGCTGCCCGGATCCCACTAGACTGGACATCCAAGGCACTTAACTCAGCGCTTTGAATAATACCAATTGCAGTGAAGGATACGGCAGCCAAAGATAGCACCACTCGGACTATAGACATAAGACTATTCCAGAAAACTTTGGGGAAGAATTATACAGCAATTCAATTCAAAAACGAATAGGTATTAACAGGTCCGAATATTACAACGTCGTCACGCTCGCTAGCCAGTTACAGACTGATTCAACGATCGCTTACGCCCAGCAAAGTAGTAAGCTGAGCCATAAGCCAGGCACTGGGCAATAAATATGGCCGCCCAAATAGACTCTGACTTGACGGACCCACCGAGCAAATATCCAGTCAGTGCAACGCCTGAGCTGGCAGCGGTAATAATAAGGCCAGTCAGCGAATTAGCCATTGTCTTTGAGTCCAAGCGCGCGGAAAGATGAAAATACAGTCGATTATGGAAGTGGTCGTTATCTGGCAAAAACATCGAATGGCCTGAGAAGCCTCTTCGCAGCATGCTAACGATCAGCTCAATACAGGGATACCCGAAAAGCACCGCTAAAAAAGATACTGAAAATGTGTCAGTGCTGTAGAGAATCAGTCCGGACAGCGCTGCCACTGTACCAAGGCCATAGGATCCCGCATCCCCCAAGAAAAGACGCCCTGAAATGACATTAAAGATAAGAAAGAACCCTGTTGTAGTGGCCAATATAGAATAAATTGCTGCATCGCTCTCAAGAGAAAACACCAAGAAAGCGATAAAGAAAATGCCGGGCATTAAACCATTGGCACCATCAGCCATATTGGTTGCATTCAGAAAACCGACACAGAAAATCACGGTCATTAGCCACGCCACAAGCGGATAGGCCAGCAGCATATCTAAACCAGGAACCCCAAGCGCTGATGGCATCAGGTCTGGCCAAAACCCAATCGTCACCAAAAACACCAGGGCCTTAAATAGCAGCCTAGATCTCGGCTTGAGACTGTCATTCTGGATATCCTCTAACAACCCAAGAAATGCACAGGACAAACAAGCCAACCAAGCAAACAAATGAACACCTAGAGGGCCGTTACCAAGCCCAGAGCCGTTAGCCGCGAAATCAACCAACAACAAAACAACACTGCAGCCTATAATCACTGCGCCACCCAAACGAGATGCTTGAGCCTCTCCAATCCCATGCTTGTCTACCTGATCGACCGCATAGCTCTGCCTTGTAATCCACTGCATCAGCATCATGCCAAACAGCCCCGGCAGACCAAACAGAGTGACTGACAGAATAGTCATCACAAACAGCTTCGCCAATTCCTTTTCAGATAGCAGCAATCTATTCATTCAATAATCCTGATACGTTGACCATACAAAACCAATGCTCTCGATTGCACTCAACCATTGGGCGACTTTGGTTTGTAAAGACTGTCAGCAGCCTCTTTACTGAACTTTTAATCGGCGTTGACACTAGCATAGAAGCGGCGCTGAGACATATTTACAGAGCCCCAATTATAATCAGTACAGGAATATGTAAACAATAAGATTTTGACGATACCAAGCAATAGTCTTGGTGATATCCGACGGAAGGTTTTATCTGGCTGCCAAGCCAAGTCTGCCACCACAGAGTTTTACTGCTGCATCACCGCTGCGTTTTAAAACAAGCTCTTGGATTTGTATCTACGTTATGTCTGGACCTTAATTAAAAGCAACGCATTAAATCATCCTGAGCTTACTCAGCCGCTGCATTCAACTTTAAATCGCGCAATGGCATTGAGGCTTTAACCTGCTGATTGAGCAGATTAATCAGAATAATTGCCCGGCTATTGCCATCAGGCTCAGAAAAGACACCATTGAGGCCTCGAAATGGGCCGTCCAATATTTCCAACTGGTCTCCGAGTTTGGGCAGGCTGGGGGAATCAATTCCTTCTTCGAGAGCAACTCGCTGCTTTAATCCACTGATAAGCTCCTCTGGCACATGCGCCGGCTTGCCGGAAAAGCTGACGAACTGGCTCACTCCTCGCGTCGAGCGGATGCTGGTGGCAGAAACCTTATGCTGATCGAAATTAACAAACAGATACCCCGGAAACAGCACCTCTTCAACGACCATGCGCCGCCCGCGGGAAATTTTTTCCATATTAACCATCGGACAAAAAGACACCACTCCCTGACGCTCCAGATTTTCCGCGGCCCGGCGTTCCTGGCGAGGTTTAGTTTTTACTAAAAACCACATATCCATATATAAATACCCTTAGTCATTATTTTTATACAATTTTTAGTAACAACTATTCCGCTTCCAGCAGAGCAATGAGTTCAGATTCACGCCTGGCCAGCAACTCTCGATCACCTTTAGTCTCCAAATTGAGCCTCACCACCGGCTCGGTGTTGCTCATTCGCAGATTAAAGCGCCAATCGCTAAATTCCATAGACACACCATCTGAGGTATCGACCGTTAGAGCCTCGCTCTGATAATACTCACGGACTCGGGCAATGGCCGCAGGGGGATCTGCGATGGCACGGTTGATTTCTCCCGGAGATGGATAGGCCTCAACCATGGCTCGTACCAACTCAGACAGAGGCTTGCCGCTGCTGCTAATCAACTCCATCACCAGCAACCAGGGAATCATGCCACTGTCACAGTAGAAGAAATCGCGGAAATAATGGTGGGCACTCATCTCGCCGCCATAGACAGCATCTTCGGCTCTCATTCGCTCCTTGATAAAAGCATGACCAGTTTTTGACTGCACCGCAGTGCCGCCGCCCTGCTCTACTATATCAATGGTATTCCAGGTCAAGCGCGGGTCATGCACTATGCTGGCGCCAGGGTTTTTGCGCAAAAAAGCCTCCGCCAGCAGTCCTACAATATAGTACCCCTCAATAAAATTACCCAGCTCATCCACCAAAAAACAGCGATCAAAGTCACCATCCCAGGCAATCCCCATATCAGCGCCGTGCTCCAGCACTGCATCGATAGTAGGAGCTCTGTTCTCATGCAAGATAGGGTTGGGAATACCATTGGGAAAGGTGCCATCGGGCTGGTTATTGATCTTGATAATCTCTACCGGCACATTGAGCTCAGCAAACCGATCTTCAAAAGCATCCACCACATGGCCTGCCGCGCCATTGCCAGCATTCATGACCAGTTTGAGAGGGACTAGTTTGTCAGGTCGAATATAGCCGAGCAGGTGATCCAGATAGTCATCCAGAATTGACAGCTGCCTGTAGCCGCCACGGGTCGACGGATCCGCAGGCGCAAAATTATTTGTCTCGGCAAGCTGCTTAATATCTAGCAATCCAGTGTCCGAACTAATAGGCCTGGACCCCTCTCGGATTGGCTTCATACCATTGTAATCAATCGGATTGTGGCTGGCTGTAACCTCAATGCCACCATCTGCCTTAAGGTGTGAGGTGGCAAAATAAACCTCTTCGGTCCCCACCATACCTATATCAATAATATCGGCACCACCATCGCGAATACCTTCGGCGAGAGCCCCTTTAAGCGCTTCACTCGTGAGGCGGATATCTCCCCCCAAAACCACAGTTTCAGGCTTGAGAAATTCTGCGTAGGCACGCCCAATTCTATAAGCAATGCCCTCATCCAATTCTGTACCCAGCTGACCACGAATATCATAAGCCTTAAAACAGGTAAGCTCAGACATATTATTTATTTCTCCTTACAAGCGCCAATGCGCCTTATCAATACTATTAAAACAGCCAAATTCTCGGCACCATTGTCACCACTACTAATCCAACCAGCAAACTAAGTCCAGCACCGACCCTGAAAAAATCTTTAAAGTGGTAACCCCCAGGCCCCTGCACCATCAAATTGGTCTGGTAGCCCACAGGGGTTAAAAAGCTGGCCGAAGCCGCAAACATAATGGTCATCACAAAGGGCAACAAATTAACGCCAAGCTCCCCGCTGAGCACTTGCGCTAATGGAAACATCAGTACAGCAGCAGCGTTATTGGTTATTAGCTCAGTGGCTATTACTGTTGCTATATAGAGTAATAATAGATTTATAAATGGATTATCGCCACCCAGCAAGAGCATTCCCCGAGCCGCAGAATCTGCCAGCCCAGTCTTTTGAATCGCCAGACCAAGGGCCAGCGATGCACCAATGGCCAGCAGCACGCGCATATCAATACTGCGCTGGGCAAACTCTATAGAAATACATTTAGTCGCCGCCAGGGCCCCCACCAGCAACAGGGCAGCCACCACCAGAGGCAATGTACCAGTCACTACCAGAGCAATGAAGATACCCAGCAGCCCAAGAGCCGTCGGAGCCTTATCAAAATTCGGTATGCTGACGTCGTCCAGGCGGCTGAGCAGCAGGAAATCCCGACTGTAACGATGGCGACGAACAAACCCACGGGCGGCCTCCAGAAGCAGAGTGTCACCAGCCCGCAACACAATACTGCCGACCTTTTGCTGAATTCTCTCGCCATTGCGCGATACCGACAGAATGGCACCGCCGAACTGGGTGCGGAAGCTGGAATCTTTAATGGTTTTGCCTACCATATTTGACACAGGCGCGATCACAGCCTCAATCAGCGCTCTCGAACTGTAGGGCACATCAAGTTTGTGTATCTGGCCCTCGGCGGGAGCCAGCCCGGGAAACTGGCGCAGTTCAGACACAGCCTCAGGCTGACCAACAAAAATTAAAATATCATTGTCGCTGAGTATCTCTTCAGGCCCCACCGCAGGAATAATATGCCCATCTGACTGAATCTCGGACAAAAAGCTGTATTGCAGATGACGCAACCCGGCGTCAGCAATAGTCATGCCAGACAGGGCACCTCCAGCCACCACTCTCATACTAACGCCATATTTACGCGCATCGGTTACAGACTCTGCAGCACCGAGCCGCTCCGGAAGCAATCGGTGCCCAACCACAATAAAGTACAGAATACCCAAGATCACCAGCGGCACACCAACAACCGCTGGGCTAAACAAGTGCAGGCCCTCAGCCTCCCCATTACCCTGCAGCATACCCATCAGCAGTATATTGGTGCTGGTGCCAATCAGGGTGCAGGTGCCGCCCAAAATCGACGCATAACTCAAGGGGATCAATAGCTTTGACACTGAAATACTGTGGCGCTTGGCCCAGTCCTGCAGCATAGGAATAAAAATAGCCACCACAGGAGTATTGCTGATCACCGAGCTGACCAGGGCTACAGGCCCCATAATCCTTGGCAATGCTCTGTCAGCTCTGGAGTTCTGCCCCAGCCACTTTACAATCCACCAGTGCAGCGCCCCGCTCTCTTTAAGGGCGGCTGAGACAATATAAAAGCAGGCAATAATGTAGATAGCAGGATTTGAGAAGCCCTGAAAAGCCTCCACCGGGGTCAGCACACCAAACAACAGCAGCCCGGTCATGGCAGCCGCGAGAGCAAAGTCAACCGCGAGGCGGCCGCTGACCACTGCAAGCAGAAAAACAGCCAAAACCATCAGCGTGATTATTGCATCTGCGCCCATATCAATCAGCTATCCCTAATATCTTTGATTACTGGGAGGCATAAAAAAACCGGTCGCCCAGGCGACCGGTTTTTTACAGCCCTGAATCAATAGTTTATATCATTCAAGCAGAATTACACGCTCATTTTTGAGCAATGTCTTAGCGCCTATACCTTTGACCGCAGTCAAACTTTGGGTTGTTTTAAACGGGCCATTAGCCTTGCGGTAAGCAACAATAGCAGCGGCGGTTTTAAGGCCAACACCGCGCATCGCACCTGCAATCTCGGAGGCTGAAGCCTCATTGACATTGACCGGATGATAATCGGCGGTGACCACCAATGACCGCATTTCCTCTGAGGGATCTGCGATTGCTGTTGAAGCGGCGGTAAGAAGCAGCATAGAAGATATTGCTAGAGCAAGAAATTTACTGAGAGTTTTCATAAGTATCGTCCTTAATAGAGTTAGTGAATGGCCATAACATTCATCTGTCACCTCTGGATACTCAATCACTTATACAAAACCTCTGAGCCACATCGACAAAACAATCTACGACCCAATAATATTGGCAAAAATATTCTAATAAGGCGCAGAACAGGTCACAAAACCATTAATTTGGCCCATGACAATTGACAAAAACCATGGCGATTACTATAGTGCGCGGCCACTGTGTGAGCGGCTTGGATTTCAGCCACTGGACAGTTTCTCAGCTAGACAGGAAACAGTAGACACAGCTGTAGTAACAAACCCATCTAGTTATATGCTCAGGTGGTGAAATTGGTAGACGACGGTCAGGATGACCAAGTGTCGTGAAGGACAGGACGTCCGAGAGCGACCACGCGTAGCGTGTCGATACCAAGTTTTTAGTGACACTAAAGTAGCAGTAACAAACCCATCTAGTTATATGCCCAGGTGGTGAAATTGGTAGACACGCCAGCTTCAGGTGCTGGTCCTCGCAAGGGGGTGGAGGTTCAAGTCCTCTCCTGGGCACCATTTAAACTTCGAAACACATTCGGCTATACAGGCCATCTATCCCTCTGAATTCCAACCGGGACTTGAACCGTTAAAAGGTTCACAAACTATGCCCACGGTAGAATTTAGACGAAGGCAAATTGATAAGGTGACAAGAACAAATCTACAGTTACCCGACTACCATGATCTACTCATACAAGATTATCCAGAGAAGGGTACCCGCGAAAATTAACTCAGGAAATAACAGTCAATGAGGTATTTCCGACTTTATTGGCTGATGGCATTATCAACTAAACCAGCATAAAGCTGCATACTTGACCGATACACGACTAAGTAGCTCATCAATTGAAATACTGGTTCCCACTGCGCGATAAGCATCAGTGAATTGTAGGCTCTGTGTACCTTGTCAACGGTCCCAGCTACCGTAGACCCGGCGCCATGATGTTTTTTAATGATCTGGGTCTTCTGAGTGGCGACTGTGTGGAGTCAGGCATCCAAAACTATGCCGCTCAGGTGATGAGATCCCAGCAGCCTGTCACAATCTGCCAAGACGGCAGACTATCAATATCAACGGTACCGTTTCATAGCCAACCTTACCGATAGACTCTTTTCAGCAAAATAGCTGTGTATGATGGCCCAAATCACCAACTAACTGCCTATAGGCGGTGGCCAAAAAGGCAAAAGGGATGGATACTTTACAGAATTATTCATTTGTAAATAAGGATAGGCCGCATTTTGAACGAAGCAACCAAGATTGTCGGCATTAGAATCCGCGAGATTAGGAAGGTTAAAAATATTTCACAAGAAACGTTAGCAGTTCTAGCCGATGTTAACCGGACTCATATGGGCAGAATTGAACGCGGCGATAAAAGCCCTACTGTTGCCACTCTCGAAAAAATCTCTAAAGCACTCAAATGTCCAATATCATCTCTATTTAAGGTCGAAACAACATGAGCACCATTACACCCAAAAGGCCAGGATGGGTTTCGTCATTACTGGTGTATATCTTACTGGCCCTATTCCCAGCATTCTGGTTCTTTCGGCAACCAGCCAAACTGATGGGATACTTCTTTCTACAAGCATTCATAATCGCCTATGCAGTCGTTTACCCATTTATCGGCACTCCCATCGTGATTAGCTACATGCTACTCATCCATACCTTAAGGAACAAAATATGAGCACCAATACAGTGCCTACATATGCCGACGAGATCGATTTAAAGGCTCTTGTGATTCCTTTGTGGCGATCTAAAACGTGGATTGCGGCAGTTGGTTTCATACTGGCAGTCTTCGTATTGGTGTTTCAAATAGGTGGTTTTGTTCTCGATAGGTCCCAAAGCGCAAGTATTCAAGTTCATTTGAATTTCGAAGGAGCCTCTGAGGGCAAGTTTCCAAATAACAGCCAATTTTCCCCGCAGCAAATGTTGTCTAGCTCCGTGTTAAGTGAACTTTTCTTTACACTTGACACTCAAGACTTCACATCGGCTGAACTCGCCGATGCCATCAGCCTTAGGTCGAGCTTTTATGGATCGGATCTACTTGAAAATGTGATCATCGATTTAGTTTCGAAGAACAAGGGCCTCTCCACAAATGACTTCAGCACTGCTGTAGCCGAATACTCGTCTGTACTCACCAATCAATCCAAGACGAATGTTATGCTGACAATGGATTTGAATTTAGTTAATGGCAACAAGAATAGAGCGGCTTACATCTTAACTGAGATTCCGAGAATTTGGGCCTCTCAAGCATTAGAGATCAGAGGTGTTTTTACTACGACAATACCGCCAATATCACGGCTCAACAACCGAATGATGTCTGATGAACTTCTGGTACAGGTCAATATACTGGCAGATACACACAGCTTATTGTCAAACTATGTCGAGTTGATGATTGAGGACACAGAACACAGCGCGATTATAGATCCATCCACTGGTTTATCCTTGTCCGACCTAGCCCATAATCTAGAGCTAGAAGAAAAATATCGAATTTCGATTTTAAAAGAGTTGGTAGTTAAACATGGGGTTGGAGTGACTGATGATGGTTTTTATCAAGGTTTTAGAGAAGCTCGCCTAGGAGCATTACGTCGCGAACGGACGGAAATTCAGCGAATGGTTCTGGTCTATGAAGATGCAATTGATCAATTCAATCAATATCAAACTCAGCTTACGAGCTCAAATCAAGGAGCAAAAACTAACGGACAAAACTCAGTCTACGCCCCACAATATGGGGAGGATGTAGTTAATACTCTGCTAGAATTAGGTACCAAGATTGCTGATCCAGAATATAGAAAAGAGCTTTTAGCCAACAAAATTGTTTTATCAACAGACCTTCAAAAAGTCATTACCGAGATAGATTTCTTTGAAGATTCCGAAGCCACGACCAAAGCCATTGGCGCAGATCATGTAAGAAAATTGATTAATGAGTCTTTTGAATCCCTCCAAAATGCCCAAACAATTCTTCTCGATATATCCAGCATTTTGAATAAAAGCCGTCTTGATGAAAAAGGTCAGCTGTATGATCTGGTTAACGAAGTCACATTTACTACAAATAGCAACTTATCCAAAAACAGCATGCTCAAGGTGTTCCTTGCCTTTATGCTTGGCTGCATTGTTGCCGCTATGCTAGTGCTAACAAGAACAATGATGAGATCATCTTAGTTGGGTTGATAATAGGACTGCTTAAGTAGCAACCTTCAGTATAAATGTGGTATTTCCCACTTTGCTCGCTGATGATATTGTCAGCCAAACCGGCATAAAGCTGTATACTGGTGAGATGCATAACCAAGTATCTCAGCAGCTAAAATACTGGTTCCCGCGCCGCGACAAACATCGGTGGGTGCTGGGTTGCGTGCACTTGGTCGAAGGCCCAAGTTATCGCAAACCCGGTGCCATGATATTCTTCAATGACCTAGGTGAGCAATTTCTGATGTCCTTGGGCGGTTACAGTAACTATAAAAGGAAGTTCAGTGCCTCCCCCGCCCCCTCTGGATAGCCCGCCATGTATGATTTTGTATAGGCTATGTATAATTTTTAAGTAGCAATGCCTCTGTAAGCCGCATATAATATGGACTTATCTTTGCGGTCAGTGCGTCTCCTGGGCACCATTTAAACTTCGAAAAAAATTCGGCCATACAGGCCATCTATCCCTCTGAATTCCAACTGGGACTTGAACCGTTATGAGGTTCAAAAACTATACCCACTCAATAGAGGCAGTGACGTAAAGCTTTAATTTATGCAACATATGCAACCACGTTCTAAGAATTTTATAACTATTCCCTTCGTTAGTGGAAGCGAACAGGAATATTGAAACTCAAAGTATCAATGCGTTAGTGAAAAAGCGATTGAAAGGTTTCTTACGATTTAGCCAACCGCTCTTTACGATTGCGGATAGCATTCGAAATAACCACGTACATTACTCCAACGATTCCACCTAAAAGTATAGATAGGGCAACATACAGTATCGGCTTTTTCTGCGATTTAACATCAGCAATTCCTAAATCAAACTCAACCCAATCATTGACATTCTCAGATGCTATGACCTCTGATATCTTTCTTAATTGAGATGATGATAAACTTGTTTCAATTGAGAGAATCTCCTCTTTAGCTGCTAAATAATCACTAGCATTTAATAAGTGCTCCTCTTCAGAACGACTTTTAATAAGCAATATCTCCTTATCAATGGCTTTATAGCCACGAAGATAAAAAGGAACATCGTTTGAATTTACACTCAATGAAATTGCGTTCTGTGAACTTTGTGATAAAGCATTCGCATCTAATCTATTTGTTTCGATACCTAGTTCTTTCGCGATAGCAGACTGCTCTAGCAAATGTTGAATGTGTCGCTTAGAGTGAATGATTTGGATTTGTTTAATAACACTTAATTTTGTACGTAATTTTTCTAAATTTTGTGTATTCCGAACATCAATAGCGTCAGCCAAATCGTTAACACTGGCTTTTGAAACATTTGTTATGTTTGATAGCGTTTGGCGGATGGCATCATTAAATAGCCGCACCCCTTCTAAATCGTCGTGCCACTCGAACGACAGAGTCCAATTCTCTTGGTTCCTTGACGGAGGCTTTAATTCAAATGATTTAGCAAAATCAATTAACTCTCTTTGCTTATCGTCTTCGCCTAAATCTTTGATTGATTTCTGTACGAACTCACTTGTCCTCACAGCATCAAGCATTTCTTTGTAGTCGTTAAATTCTATGACAAACTTTTTAAAAATTGAATCGCTATCGATAATAAAGCCACTAGGATTTTTTTGTTCGTCGAAAAGCAACTCCTCACTACTCAGCAAATCGTTTAGTGACGTATATTTAAGAAAAACTGATTGCTCGCCACTTTGAATAGGTGTTGAGACTTCAAAAGAGTTTGGTGTAACAACACTCAAGGCAACACCAATGACAGCCGCACCAAAAGTTGTTGCTATGATTTTCAGCTTGCCATCCCATAACGTTTCGACCAAATCGAACAAGTCGATTTCATCATCGGATGTTGGACGAACTTCAGACATTACAGCCCCTCCATCATTACTGGCACTAAAGCGTAGATTGAAACGGCACACCCTACCAAAACCAAAGCAATAGAGATATTGGGACCCCACGTGTAACATGTTGATTTACCTACATTATTGAGGGGGGAAGAGATTTGAGCCATATTAATAGTCCGAAATTCAGTTACTGAGGGGGGGCAATGTAAACCGTAGCAACGACATTGTAAACTAAGGAAACATACCTTTCACTATATTAGGGATAGCATCTACAGCAACCTTCTTCTTCCTACTAATCGCTTGTAAGCCACATCCCATTCTTCTTTAGTGTTACGTTGCTCAACTTCAATCCCAACTTGCTTAGCCAACCCATAGTTATTCACTTTTTCTACATTAGCCTCTGCTTAATCAATCGAGTCATACAACGCAAAGGCTGCTTGAAGGCTTTCGATAGCGATTGGCTTTGATCGGCTGTATATGGTAACTTCTGAACGCATTGGCCACTGTATGCTATCGACCTTACAGATCCTACCGACCCTATGATTGCGGTGAGTTAATGGTCACAGGATTCTCCGATTTTTTGCACCCGGTTAATAATGAACTGTTACTCGGCCTGGGCCAGAGCAAAGGTGGCTTGGTTAAACCTGAGCTATTCACTATTGCAGATATCGACGCGCCTTATTCCTTGGGGGCCAGTAGTATCGAGGCTGGCGCCACCTGGAGTTATTCCGAGGCACGCTATAATCGCCACGCGTCTACCTATCAGGCCTTTGATGATGGAACTGATCGTTTTTCGATTCCGGTTTCTCTCGGTCTAAATGATGAGATAAATGGCTATACTCAGTATGAACGACTATATATGTTTGAGATCAATGGCAAGGACAATTCAATCAATGCCTCCATGGACCAAGTGGGGCACATCAATGCCAGCAATACCCACGGGTGGGACGATCGCCACAGGACTATATTCCACAATGACGCAGTGTTCTTTATTAACGGTACCTCAGTATGGTCGGCTTTACGGACTGATCCTAGTCAACAAAATGGGCCCTATTAATTACTGTCCGGCCAGCTGCCTTCTAGATGTAGAGTGGTAATATGATCAACCAACTCTTCGAACAATTAAAACACTGGTACCCACTGCGCGATAAGCATCAGTGGGTCCTGGGCTGCGTGTACAAAGTCAATGGTCCGAGTTATCGCAAACCCGGTGCCATGATGTTCTTCAATGACCTGGGTGAGCAATTGGGGCTTCTGAGTGGCGGCTGCCTCGAATCAGATATCCAGAAATATGCCTCTCAGGTGATGAGATCCCAACAGTCTGTCACCATCTGCTATGACGGCAGTGATGAAGACGACATGTATTTTCTGCTGGGGATTGGTTGTGGCGGTACGATCCATATCCTTCTGCAGCCATTGTCGGCAGACAATCAATATCTGCAACTTCCCTCTATTCTTCAAGCACTGGAGAACAATCACGAGTCTATCTTCCTGCAAAAAATACCAGCGCAGGATGGCTCCACTGAAACCAGATGTCTTGCCAATGACCACAGGGATTATCCTGCCAGGCTGGCACAGATAGGCGACAAAAACGGGACCCTTGTGGAGCAGGACAATCAAAAATGGCTTGCTACCCATATCAAACCACCGATTCACTTGCTGGTTGTTGGCGGCGGTGTTGATGCCTGTCCAGTCGTCAATCTGGCTGTCTCACTGGGCTGGCAAGTCAGTCTCTGCGACCCCCGCCCGGCAAATGCCAGGCGGGATAATTTTATGTCGGCAACCAGTATTTTGCGCTGCGCCCCGGACAAATTGCCGGATCATCAATTGTTTGGCTCCTTTGATGCGGCCATTGTGATGACCCACAATATGCAGATGGATGCAGATGCTCTGGCCAGCCTGCAAAAGTCGTCGGTAAAATACTTGGCACTGCTTGGTCCTGCCTCGCGCAAGCAGCAGGTTATGGCAATGGCAGAGCTGGATCAGCAAAGCATTTCGACCCCCATTGCCGGACCTGCGGGGCTGTGTCTGGGCGGTGAAATACCAGAGGAAATTGCCCTTTCAATTTTAGCTGAATGTCTGGCTGTGTTAAATCAGACTGATGCCAGTTCATTAAGTAAGCTGTTATGAAAATTGCTGCGCTTATTCTTGCCGCTGGTGCTGCTTCCCGTTTTGGCTCGACCAAGCAGTTAGCCGATATTGACGGCAAGCCAATGCTGCAACATTGTATTGATCAGGCAAATAACGTTTTGCCTGGCATGGTCTTTACGGTGCTAGGCAATCAGCATCAAAATATAGCGGCCAATATTACAGGTAGCCAGCTAATTTTGAATCCAGACTGGCAGGAGGGGATCGGCAAATCAATTGCCACTGGAGCGACTTATCTAAAAGCAGACTATGATGCTATTTTGGTGCTGTTGGCAGATCAGCCTAGAGTTAAAAGCCGGCATCTGCACCAGCTAATCAGGCTCTTTGATGGTCAGAGGCCTGTTTGTAGCTACTATAGAGAAAGTGTCGGCGTACCGGCCATTTTTCCCAAGGTAAACTTCGATGCATTAACTGAACTATCTGGTGATCAAGGAGCTAAAGCTCTTCTCCAGGGTATAACCGATGACCTACTGAGGCTACCGCTGCCGGAAGCCTCATTTGATGTCGATAGACCAGAAGATCTAACCAGCTGGAATTAACTCTGGGTAATTCGCTGCAATGTGAGTTGACGCTGTGCTTCAATTTTCGCCGGGGTCTTAGCACCGAACTGCTGAAAGTAACGCTGCTGACTTGCACATTCAGCAGTCCATTCATCTGCATCAATATTCATCAATGTAGCGAACTGCTCGGCACTGAAATCAAGCCCTTTCCAGCTTAGATCTTCATAGTTGGGAACATAACCAATCGGGGTTTCAACGGCCTCTACACTGTTCTGGGCGCGTTCGGCAATCCACTTGAGTACGCGCATATTTTGCCCAAAGCCCGGCCACAGAAACTTGCCATCATTGTCTTTTCTAAACCAGTTAACACGGAATACCTGAGGCAAATTGCTGGTCTTGTCGGCCATATTGAACCAGTGGCTCCAGTAGTCGCCCATGTTGTAGCCGCAGAACGGCAACATTGCCATGGGGTCGCGCCTGATGGCCTCCTGATTATCTGCGGCAGCTGTGGCCTCAGAGCCAATGGTCGCCGCAAGATAGACACCGTGATCCCAGTCCAGACCCTGAAAAACCAGGGGCATGGTGCTGCTCATTCGACCGCCAAACAGCAGAGCGTCCAGAGGCACACCTTCAGGCTTATCCCAGGCCGGATCTGTCGATGGACACTGTGACGCAGGGCTGGTAAATCTGGCATTGGGGTGAGCCGCAACTCTGCCGCAATCCGGATGCCAGTCCTGTCCTGTCCAGTCAATCAGATGCTCAGGCGCCTCGTCAGTCATACCTTCCCACCAGACATCACCATCATCGGTGAGTGCCACATTGGTAAAGATGGTATTTTTTTCCATGGTTCTCATAGCTGTGGGATTTGACTGCTCTGATGTGCCTGGGGCTACACCAAAATAGCCAAACTCAGGATTGATAGCTCTTAACTTGCCATCCTGGTCTGGTTTGATCCAGGCGATATCATCGCCGACCGTCCATACTTTCCAGCCATCAAAGCCCTCTGGTGGTACCAGCATGGCTAGATTAGTCTTACCGCAGGCACTGGGGAATGCCCCTGCCATGTAGGTCTTTTTGCCCTCAGGAGACTCAATGCCCACCAGCAGCATATGTTCTGCCAACCAGCCCTCGTCTCTGCCCATGGCCGACGCAATCCGCAGGGCGACACATTTCTTACCCAGCAAGGCATTGCCGCCATAGCCGCTGCCATAGGACCAAACAGCACGGTCTTTGGGGAAATGCGCAATATAGCGATTTTCGATATCACAGGGCCATGCCACATCCTCCTGGCCGGGAGCCAGAGGGTAACCCACTGAATGCAGGCATTGAATAAAATCCTTATCTGCCAGTACTTGCAACACGTCCCGGCCCACTCTGGCCATAATATGCATATTGACCACTGCATAGGGAGAATCGGTAATCTGTATGCCGATCTGCTTTAAATCAGAATCCAGTGGTCCCATACTGAACGGGATTACATAGAGAGTTCGCCCCGCCATGCAACCGGCAAATAGTTTGGTTAATTTTCCTTTCATTTCCTCAGGATCGACCCAGTTATTGGTCGGGCCAGCCTGGTCTTCTTCAGGACTACAGATAAAGGTGCGCTGTTCAACCCGGGCCACATCGCCCGGATCAGATCGGCAGAGATAGGAATTGGGTCGCAGAGCCGGATTCAGAGGGGTAAACACACCAGCCTCAACCAATTCACCACAGAGAAAATCATATTCTTCAGGACTGCCATCACACCAATAAACATTCTCTGGGGTACAGGCGCCTACTATTTCTGTCACCCAGGCATCTACTTTTGCGGGTATTTTCTCTACTGCGGGATTGATTCCAACCATTTACAAGGACCTCTAGTCTGAAATAAAACTCTAGAAAGCTTAGCTAACCCAACAGCGATTTGCTTATTTCTAAAACAATATTTTCGAATACTTTAAGTTAATGGCAGTTTGGAGGGTATTGAGGAACCACAGGCGCAAACTCATTCTATATGAGCAACAGACGAACTCCGACGGTTAAGCCGTTGACTCAATTAAAATGTTGATTAGCACGTAGCCGATATCAGCCACTGACCCCTGCTACCAGAATCGTCAATGTTGATGCTCTTCGCTCTCCCCTCGGTCAGCCGTGACCGTCTAAAGTGCGAATTTTCATTATACTCAAACGGGGTTGATCCTCAAAATTGTTTGCCCGCATAGCGTACATTGCAATCTTGAATGTAGCCCCTCAAAAATTACGTTTCTGTGGGCCCAGTATTTTGGCCCCTGGCCACTGCCCCTTTACAGGCTGGGCGTGCTGCACCACTTGGGTTCCAGCAACCAAAACATGGATGATGCCAGTAGGCTTTAAATAAGGCTTGCCATAAACAGCATTGGCGGCCACCGTCCGGGGGTCAAAGATCACAATATCTGCATCTGCTCCCTGCTGGATTCGCCCTTTTTTCTTAAAAGCCGGAGAAGCCTGTTCCATCCACTGAGCCTGAAAGAGACTGAGTTTGGCCAATGCCTCCTTGAGCTCAAGCACTTTGCGGTCGCGCACATAATGTCCCAATACCCGGGAAAAAGTACCTGCCACATTAGGGTTAGTGGGCAAGCTGATATCAATCGCGGGCAGAGCATCGGTGGACACCATCATGCCTGGCCACTGCAGAGCGGTTTCTACCCAGTCCTCTTTGACATAATGGTGGTTAACCATGCCACTGGGCTGTTCAGTCGCGTACTTTTCCCAGGTCTCTTGGGTGAGCCACTCACCGGTGGCAACCCACTGCACATCTTCATAGCTGATATCAAATATGGCTCGCCAGTCGCGACGCCTGAAAACATCAGCAGAAATGCTGGTGCCGCCAGCAGCATAGGACAATGTCTCGGTGGTTATATTGGCCCCGACGCGATTTGCCTCATCAATCATTTGCAACCAATCACCAATGCGGCCCATGGCATTATGAGTAATATGGCAGACAAACAAGGCAGCACCTGTTTCTGTCGCCAGATCAATCACTTCAATTAATCCAGCCGGATCACCTGTATGGCCGCGGCGCACATGAACATACAGAGGCACCTCACGGGCCGAGGCAACCTCAAACAGCATGCGCAATTCAGCATCGGAGACTGCCTCGGTCATATAGTCCAGCAGCACGCCAATACCCAGACCACCCTGATCCAGCCCCTGATTAAGCAGCAGCCGCATCTGTTCAATTTGCGCCGCTGTAGCCGTCTGCAGCCAGGTAGCGCCGTTCATTTCCAGCACTTCCTTACCGGCAAAAATATAAGGCATGCTGCGCCCTTCAATCACCTTGGTTCTAACCGCCCAGTGACCCACAGACGAGCCGTAATTAATTTGCGCACCAGCCCTGAAGTGCTCGCCATAAAAAGTCACTGGAAAAGACCCAGCCTCCAGATCCAGTTGAGTAGTAATACCATCCAGAAGATTGACCTGCTGACCGAGCAATGTCGGCGTGTGGCTATGCACATCAATAAATCCGGGGGCCACCACTAGCCCTGCAGCATCAATAATTTTAGTGCCGCGCAATGGCTGCTCAGATACAACACTGATCGACCCATCATTAATACCCACATAGGCAATCTGATCAAAACTGGTCTCGGGATCAATAACCCTGCCATTGGCAATAACCAGATCATATTCCACGGCAAAAAGGTTGCTGGCACTGAACGGCATCAGCGCCATTAAAATCAGCAGAGTTCTGGCAGCATTCATGATTTCACCCTCGGCAGTATTATTATTGAATCCACCAGATTAACGCTTGCGCGCCTGAGCCCGGCAAGCATCGCCAAAGGCCTTAAATGTGGCCAGATAAAATTGGTTATTCTGCACCTGCCACTCCGGGTGCCATTGCACAGCCAAAGCAAATTGTTGGGCATCGGCAACAGATACCGCTTCAACCAAACCGTCTTCGGCAATGGCTTCAATGCGCAATCCGTCCGCTAACCGGTCAATACCCTGGCCATGGACAGAATTAACCATAGGATTTTGCTCATCTTGCAAACCAGACAAAATACCCCCGGCCTGCAGACTAACAATGTGTGAGAGCCCATACTGCACATCCACAGATGCAGATTTATCTTCACGGTGATCCTGCATACCCCCAACTTCATGGACTGACTGATGCAGACTGCCACCAAGTGCAACATTGAGTTCCTGCAACCCTCTGCAGATACCCAAAAATGGCACCCCAGCATCAATAATCTGCGGAATCAGGGCCAGATTGGTTCTATCCCGCTCAATGTCCCTCTCGTCCTTGTCTGAAGCTGGCTCCTGACCGTAATAATGGGGCTCAATATTGCTGTAACCACCGGTAATAAGAATACCATCAACCCGGCGAAGCAGATCCTCAAGACCTATTTCGTCCACCAGCGCGGGCAAAACAAGCGGTGTGCAGCCGGCACCAATGCTCACAGCGGTTAAATATTTTTCTCCCGCAGAATGGCTGTAATGCAACCCGGAAAGGCTGCGATCGGCGGTAACCAGCACCAGCGGCGAATCATTAATGGACAAAATTTAAACCTCAAACAAATCTGTAATAGCCCCAGACTAACAGAGCATTATGAGATCACCAATAACCCTTATTTGGGAGGGGCAAATCTATCTGCACCAGCAATATTTAGTGACTCTTTTTATCTGTGCACGACGCTGTATATGTAGTGGCATGACGTGAATTTAACATTTAATATGCTGCGCTGATAAGTCTTTTCCCAGCGCTCTGAGTATAATCACTCGAGAGACAGGACTAACATTAGCCCAAGACTGCATAGAGAGAACAGAATGAATATTGACGGCAAAGCCGTAGCCCAGGAACTTCGACAATCACTGGCTATTGAAGTAAAGCAACTTCAGGACGAACGTGGCATCACCCCAGGTCTAACCGTGATTCTGGTCGGTGAAGATCCCGCCAGTCAGGTCTATGTGCGCAATAAAGTGCGCCAGACCCAGGAAGTGGGCATGATCAGCAATGAAATTCGCATGCCAGCAGACACTAGCCAGGACGCTCTTTTAGCCGAGCTGGACAAGCTCAACAAGGATCCTGCCGTGCATGGTATTTTGGTGCAACTGCCTCTGCCCAAGCATATTGATGAGGCACTGATTATTGATACTATCTTGCCGGAAAAAGATGTCGATGGCTTCCACCCCATGAACTCAGGCCGCCTGGCAAATGGCGATGCTGCAGCACTGGTGCCATGCACACCTCAGGGCTGTGTGATTCTAACCAAAAAACACCTGGGCGATAACCTATCGGGCAAGCATGCAGTGATTATTGGCCGCTCCAATATTGTCGGCAAGCCAGTGGCCCTGTTATTACTACAGGAAAACTGCACCGTCACTATCGCCCATTCCCGCACCCAGGATCTGCAGGCACTCTGTGCCACCGCGGATATTCTGGTAGCAGCTGTAGGTCGCCCGGAGATGGTTAAAGGGGATTGGATCAAGCCCGGTGCCACCGTAATCGATGTGGGCATTAACCGCATTGCCACAGAAGATGGCAAAGGCCGCTTGGTAGGCGATGTTGACTTTGCCGATGCAGAACCGGTTGCAGGCGCTATCACTCCAGTCCCAGGCGGCGTTGGTCCAATGACCATTGCCTGTCTGCTAAAAAACACTGTCGAGGCCGCTCGACGCTTCGGCTAAATCGCCCAGGGGAAACCTATGCCCTCCAACACTGCAACTACAGACGCCGTTATTATTGGCGGCGGGCACAATGGTCTTGTGTGCGCCTATTATTTAGCGAAAGCAGGCTTAAAGGTTCGGGTCTGCGAGCGCCGATCTGTCGTCGGTGGCGCTGCCGTTACCGAAGAATTTCATCCGGGTTTTCGAAACTCCGTAGCCAGCTATACCGTTAGCCTGCTCAACCCGGAAGTTATTGCCGATATGCAGCTTAAAGAATACGGTCTTGAAGTCGTCAAGCGTCCTATTTCAAACTTTTTGCCCATCGACAATAACAACTATTTAAAACTGGGTGGCGGACTGGAGCGAACCCAGGAGGAATTCCGCAAGTTTTCCACTCGCGATGCAGAGCGCCTGCCCGAGTATTATGATCGCATTGAAGCTGTAGCCGATGTACTGCGTGATATCAGCACCAAAACCCCACCCAATCCCAAGCGCGGCATTCGCGCGGCATTACAAGCAGCAGTGCAACTCTGGCCCGTCGCCAAAGGCAGCAACCAGTTGCATCGGGATGTCTACGATCTGTTCACCAAGAGCGCCCGCAGTTTTCTCGATGGCTGGTTTGAGAATGAACATATTAAAGCAGCATTCGGTTTTGATGCCATTGTCGGCAACTATGCCAGCCCGGACACCCCCGGCTCCGCCTATGTGCTGCTGCACCATGTATTTGGTGAAGTAGATGGTGAGAAAGGTGCTTGGGGTCATGCGATTGGCGGCATGGGAGCAATTACCCAGGCAATGAAACAGGCCTGCGAATCTGTAGGCGTTGAAATAGCCACCGATGCCCCAGTGGATAAAGTGATTGTGGACAATGGCACGGCTACAGGGGTGACCCTGGCCAATGGCGAAACCATTGCCGCCAAGCGGGTAATTGCCAATGTTAACCCCAAGATGCTCTATGGCCAGATGTTTAATGAAGGGGACCTGGATCCAGAATTTGCCCGCCGTATGGACGGCTATAAAAATGGTTCCGGCACCTTCCGCATGAATGTGGCCCTGTCTGAGCTGCCAGACTTTACTGCTCTGCCCGGCAAAGACAGCGCAGAACATCATCAGTGCGGCATTGTGATTGCCCCAACATTGGATTATATGGATCGCGCCTATGTAGATGCCAAAGCCAATGGCTGGTCCAAGCAGCCCATAGTCGAAATGCTTATTCCATCAACTCTGGATGATTCACTGGCACCAGAGGGCCAACATGTAGCCTCGCTATTCTGTCAGCAGTTTTCACCCCAATTGCCCGATGGCCAATCCTGGCATGATACCCGCGAAGCCGCGGCTGAGACCATTATTGACACTGTAACCGCCCATGCCCCCAACTTTAGAGATGCTGTGGTAGGAAAAATGATCTTGTCGCCACTGGACCTTGAGGAAAAACTTGGACTGATCGGTGGCGATATTATGCATGGTGTAATGACATTGGATCAGATGTGGGCCGCTCGTCCATTGATGAACCACGGTGATTACCGCGGGCCTTTAAAAGGGCTATATATGTGCGGTGCTGGCAGTCATCCCGGTGGCGGTGTTACCGGCCTGCCCGGACGCAATGCAGCGCGTGAAATACTTGCCGACGGTAAATAAATTTTTTTGCCGGCGCTCTGAATAGAGCATTTAGTCTGATCTAACCTGAGGTGCAGCAGCAACTTCCTATTTGATGCAGATTATCTATGTAATGGTTTTGGGCCTCCGTCGCAAACAAGAACAGCTATCCCAGCTTAGTACTCCAGCATAGCCAATAACATTGTCTGAGGCTGTTCTAAATAGTGCTTCCACAGCTTATTGAAGCGCGCGATGGTAGCACCATCAATAACCCGATGATCACCGGACCAGCTGACAGTAAGTATATTGCGCGAGACAATATTGTTACTGGCGTCAAAACGGGGCAACGTTTGAATTTTACCCAGAGCCACAATCGCCACTTCTGGTTTATTGATAATAGGCATCGCGGCAGTGCCACCAATAACCCCAATATTGGAGATGGTAATACTGCCGCCAGCAAGATCTGCCGGATTAATAACACCGCTGCGGGCCGCCTCTGTAAGGCGATTTACTTCCCGGGCCACATCCAGTAGTCCCAGCTGCTGGACATTTTTAATATTGGGCACCAGCAGGCCAGTTTTACCATCCACAGCCATACCAATATTATGACTGGCCAGATAGGTGAGTTCGGTAAAGTCACCATTGGCCCGGCTATTAACAATGGGAAACTGATTGAGCGCCAAAGATAGTGCCTTAATAAATAATGGCATCAGAGTAATTTTTAGATCCTCCGAGCCATGGGTTTTTACCAAGTCGGCGCGCAAGGCCATCAACTCGGTGATATCGAATTCATCGATAAAGGTAAAGTGAGGAATGGTAGCCATGGAATCAGCCATGCGCTCGGCCATTATTTTGCGCACGCCTTTGATAGGTTCGCGACGATCCTGAATACTATTGACCTGCACCATTGGCGCTTGCTTCCCGGCCTTTTGATTCAGGTAGGCCAGCACATCCTCTTTTAACACTCGGCCCTGTTTGCCTGTGCCTGAGATTGTCGCCAGATCCAAGTTGTGCTCCCGCGCCATTTTGCGCACAGCAGGAGTGGTTAATACTTTATCTGTCGTTGCCACAGCTGGCGGCTCTGCTATGGCCTGTAATTCAGGCTCTGGTGGTTTCTGCTTTGATGATTGCCCTGCAGCCTCCTCTCCACTCTGCTCTCCACTCTGCTCTCCACTCTGCTCCCCACTCTGCTCCCCACTCGGCTCCTCACTCTGCTCCCCAACCGGCTCCGCACTTTGCACTTCAATGGCAAATAGAGGCTTATGAACTTCTGCAGTATCCGACTCCTGATAATAAAGTTTGGTCACTCGGCCGTTGTACATCGAGGGAATTTCAACAATGGCTTTGTCGGTGCTCACATCCACCACAATCTGATCTTCTTCGATCAGGTCGCCTTCCTTAACCTTCCACTCGATCACTTCGCATTCCACAATCCCCTCGCCAATATCCGGCAATATAAAATCTTTGTTCATGGTGATCTCCGGCTAGTAGTTGCAGGTGGCAATAATGGATTCAAAAATTTTAAGATGGTAGGGCAGATAGTGCTTTTCATGGATCAGCGGAAATGGAGTATCCAACCCGGTCACTCGGCTGATCGGTGCCTCCAGACTGAGGAAGCAATGCTGCTGAATACTGGCGGCAATTTCCCCGGCATAGCCACCGGTGAGTGGTGCCTCGTGGCTGATAAGCAGGCGTCCGGTTTTAGTGACCGACTGTGCCACGCAGTCGCGATCCCAGGGCAGCAGACTACGCAGATCAATAACTTCACAGGAAATACCTTCGTCCACCGCCAACTCTGCTGCTTTAATAATCTGCACCATCTGTGCGCCCCAGCCCAGCAATGTAATATCTGTGCCCTGCTGAACCACCTCAGCAACCCCCAGAGGAATTTCATAGTCTCCCTCTGGTACCTCGCCTACCGAGGCGCGATAAATGGCTTTGGGCTCAAAAAAGATAACCGGATCTGGATCGCGGATGGCCGATAACAGCAGACCTTTGGCTTGATAGGCATTACTGGGAATAACCACCTTGAGGCCCGGGGTATGGCAGAAATACGCCTCCGGGGACTGGGAGTGATACAGACCGCCATCAATACCACCGCCATAGGGTGTGCGAATAGTCAGGCCACCGCAGTTAAATTCATCGCCACTGCGATAGCGGAATTTAGCGGCTTCATTAACAATTTGATCAAAGGCGGGAAAAATATAGTCGGCAAACTGGATTTCGGCCACAGGCACCGAGCCCTGAGCAGCCAGACCAATGGCAAAACCAACAATTCCCTGTTCGGTGATAGGGGTATTAAAGCAGCGCTGGTTACCATATTTTTTTTGCAGATTACTGGTCGCTCTAAACACACCACCAAAATGACCTATATCTTCGCCCAGACAGATCACCCGCTGGTCCGTGGCCATAGCAATATCCAGCCCACTATTAATGGCCTGCAACAAATTCATTTTGCTGGATTTAGGCTCGTTGCCAATTTCTCGCACTGTTGAGTTAGCCATCCTTACAGCTCCAATTAGACTGAATAGTGATCCGGATACTTGGCGATATGGGCCTCTAACGCTTGAAACTGCTCAAGCAAATGGGAGGGGACTGACTTGTAGACATCAGTGATCAAATCACCCAGTGGCGGCTTGTCACGCTGTTCCGCCAGCTTAAGTTCGGCCAAAATCTCAGTGCGATAGGATTTCTGCAGGTCACTGTCAGACGTCTCATCCCACCATCGCTGGGCAATCATCCAGTTCTTCATGCGCTGGATTGGGTCTTTATCCCGCCAGATTTGCTCCTCTTCTTTATTGCGATAACCGCTGGGATCATCGGAGGTTGAGTGGGCACCGAGGCGATAGCTTATGGTTTCAATCAGTACCGGACGCTGCTCTTGGATGGCGATTCTGCGGGCTTCTACCGAGGCGGCATAGACAGCCAAAATATCATTGCCATCCACTCTTATAGTTTTAATGCCATAGCCAAGGCCACGGGGGGCGATGCCATCAGTGGCAAACTGTTCAGAGCAGGGCGTGGAGATGGCATAGCCATTGTTGCGCACCACAAACACCACCGGGCAGTTAAGCACTGCAGCCATATTTAGCCCGGCATGGAAATCCCCTTCCGAGGCCGCGCCTTCACCGAAATAGCACAGGGTGCAGGCATCTTTACCTTTTAGCTTCTGACCATAAGCATAACCAGCAGCCTGGGGAATCTGAGTGGCCAGTGGTGAGCTGATAGTCATTATATTGAGCTCGCGGCTACCATAGTGGACCGGCATCATTCGACCTTTGCCTAAGTCCTCAATATTGCCAAATAACTGATTCATAAACTGTGCTGTGGTAAAGCCTCGATAGCGCAGGGCCAACTGCTCACGGTACTGAGCCATCACCATATCCTGAGCGCCAAACGCCGCTATGGTGCCAGCCACTGAGGCCTCTTCACCTGTGCAGGTCATATAAAAACTTAGCCGACCCTGTCTTTGGGCGCTTTGCATACGCTCATCGAGCAGCCGGATATAGAGCATATCGCTGTAGACTTTTCTAGCCTGATCCCGAGGCAGGTCGGGCATATTGGCACCAGCAGCAACTGAGCCATCCTGATTGAGAATTTGTAAACTGGGGAGCCTGATGGAGGACCCATCTTGAAACTCCGGCGGCCGCTTGGCGGGGGTTACATTGGGGGCGATTTTCATAGTCACAGAACACCTCAAATAAATCCATTTGGGGCCTGATTATTTTTATTGGATGGCCCTTTATTAAGACCTTAAATTACCATGCAAATCCCGGGCGAATCCTGCCAAATTGCTCAAAATACCGCCCCTCAAATAACTAATAATTGCGCATATATACTTCTTTATAATTTTTAATTACGCATAATTACCTATACTACTATTAATCACCAATATATAACGGCTCTATGGCATCTTGCCTGCACGACCAGTTATGCTGTGCCAAGGCCGTTTAAGGCTCCGACAAGCACTGTCGAGAGTCACTGCCTGTATTCTTAGTATAGATAGTTAAAAGCGAGTATTGATTGACATAAACAGGTAAAAACAGCAGGGCAAAACGAGGCAACTATGACTGACTACAATCTGGATAATATTGACTGGAAAATCCTCAATATACTGCAATCCG